>Ga0154945_128_pt1 | contig 5560 bp, 6 predicted proteins | sample RifCSPhighO2_01_FD_105913 | JGI IMG/M metagenome (GOLD analysis project Ga0154945, IMG submission 105913) | Candidatus Yanofskybacteria bacterium RIFCSPHIGHO2_01_FULL_43_42 | reverse complement strand
GTTACCGGATCTTCCGTCCGAACCGATATATGAGGATCACCACGCGGTACCCGGAGAAGTTTCTAGTTACCCGTTACCAGACAGTAAAGCTCGACGAGATGGCGCTCGAGATGGCACAAGCCATTCAGAGCGAAGCCGTCATCAACGAGCGAGCGCTTGTCGCCAGATTCATTGAGCGAGTCGAGGAGTACGAGATTCGGCTTTTCGTCAGTAAGATGCTTCAGGTGAACGCGCTCGATCTCATCGGGGAGGTGCACCATGCCGCTCCATGAGATTCACTGGGAGGTTACCAACAAGTGCAACCTCCGGTGCAAACACTGTCTGCCGATGTCCGGTCCCGTGCGACCGGATGAACTCACAACCAAAGAAACGATGGTGGCTCTGGATACATTCAGGGACGCAGGGGCTTCCAAGGTTTTCTTCACAGGCGGTGAGCCGTTCAGTCGCAAGGACTTTCCGGTATTGCTTGATCGGACGGTGGCGTTGGGGATGCGGGCATCCGTTATCACCAACGCTACCTTTCTTCGAAGCACAACGCTCGAGTTGGTTAAGCGGCTACAAGTCCATCTTGGAGTCAGTCTCGATGGCGCGGATGAAGCAACCAATGACGCAATTCGCGGTCAAGGAAGTTTCAAACAAGCCATCAAAGCTCTCAAGCAATGTCGAGATAGCGGCATTTCAACAACACTCTATGTTACCGTTACGGCGGTGAATGTGAAGCAGTTGGATGTTCTTGCTCGACTTGCAAGAGAACAGGGTTGTAGCGGCGTTCACTTCAACGAGGTGACCATCGCCGGTCGCGCTTTGAATTTTTCGGACGAGCTTGCGCTCTCCGAGGAACAGAAAAAGCGTTTACCGGAAATGGTTGCTCAAGCGGCTTCGAACGTTTTCGGAGAGGAACTTTCCGAAACCGACGATCTTTGTTGGGTGGACGGCGAAACGCTCTACATGACGGCTGACGGAAATCTCTACGTCTGCAGTGAGGTTTTCCAACGTCGTCCTAACCTCGCCATCGGCAATATCCGATCGTTTCTGCTGAAAGAGTGGCTGGAGCGTAATGCTCTCGCTTACTCTGGACACGGAAGTCGGTGTTGCTATGGCGTGCGCGCAAGCGAGCATGTGGTCTTTGTCGGAAACGTTGCGCTGGAGTGCGCGTTTGTTCCGCGAAAGTGGAGCATCGAAACTCTGTCGCAACTCTACGACGCGCTCGATGAACTCTACCGAGGCATTGAGCAAGACTGCCGTGACTGTCAGGATCTCGACTGCATGGGTTATGTCTGGTTGCTCAAGAAGGAAGCGGAGCGACTGTATGAACGCGGCGTCTCGTTGGTGCAAGTCAACAACGGACCAACATTCATCCATTCGTTTCCCGCGACCAACAAAGGACAACCAGATCTTTCGTTTCGGTACCCGCCGTGTAGTCAGTTGTGCACTGATAGTCGCAGGTGTAGCATCTACGAAGATCGGCCGCTCGTCTGCCGTCTCTACCCGTTGGGTCTTGAGACGAAAGCGGACGGCACGATTGTGTGGGCGCTCCATCGAGACTGTCTTCACATTCGGAGGATGGAAGAGCGCAGCACGCTTCCAAACTTCAAACATCGTGTCCGAAACGTCATCAATAACCTTTCGCCGAAGTTGTTGGAAGAAGTCGTTGAAACCTACCGCGCGGTAGATGCGATTTCTTCCTTCCCCGACGGCGAGAATAACTACAGCTCTTTATAGGAGGTGCGCCATGTCGAAGTGCAAGGCAGTCCTGGACGGTGAGAAGATCACCGAAATCCGGGTCAAGACCAAGGCACAGGAAAGCTCGCCGCAGGACAAGCCGGAGCCGAAAAACTCCGACAAGTCCGGTGAAGATTCCCATGCAACACAGCAGTCCGAGTGAACCACACGAAGACCGCTTGTCCAAGGGTGATACTCAACACAAGTATCACCTTTTTCTTTTTCATAAATTTCAAAGAGTAAGTGGCGTAATTGCTATTTTTCTGCTATGCTATAATTGTAAATTACATGGAACGCAAGCGCCTCAAATTCAAAAGCTATTTACCAAATTTACCCGCGTCATGGAAGGAACAAGCAATCTTACCACGGTTGGTTTTGGTCTTGGATTATATGTGGCGCGTCTTATCGTGGATGAACATAAAGGCCGTATATGGGCCGAATCCGCGGGATTGGGGAAGGGAAGCGCATTTATGATGGAGGTGCCTTTGGTTACAGATAGACTTGAATAAAAGCTTGATTATCATTCCCATAGTTTAAGTGTTGGAATGCCGTCAAACTTAAAGCTCTTCATAGCTCTTTCAAAATCAAAACCAGCCCCATTTATAGTAATGAGCATGTTATCTTTAACTAAAACCATACTTTGCTCAACGCCCGGCATTATTGTACCATCTTCTTGATCTATCTCGGCATGACGAGCAATTATGGCACTGTAGCCATACGCGGCCATTCCTCTTTCCAAAAGAAGTACGCCAAAGGGAGCCGACCTGTCTTTATTTTTACGGAACCAATCTTGGGCTGAAGGTATTTCAGTTTTTTGTACGATGATGGCCATCCCTCCATTATGGGGTGAGAGATCTTCATTTTCTAATGTTCCAAAAACAGTCGTATCCTTGTCTAAATTCTTAAAACTTAAGTTGCTAGGATAATCTAGGCCGAAACGATACATATCATTGTGATATGTCTTCCAAGAGCCGTCCCAAGAAAGAAACGGGTCATTTTCTTGCGGAACTTCATCTTTCTCATTTCTTTGGAGAATAGAAAAGCTTATCACTCCCGCAACTCCAAGAATTATTAAGGCTATGGTGATTTTTTTCATGGTAGTTTTATTTCTATTTATAAAATAGGGAGGGATGAGCTACACTCACCCCCCTATCAACTCTCACTAGAGGATGTAGTATAGAGAGTAGAAGGATCCTACTTTGGTATCAAAGTCGGTGAACGTCCAAAATCGGAGTCCTACCATTTCATTCTTATTGTAGTTACTCTCCACGACATACATGCCGGAAGATGTAACCCCGACTACAATAAAAGTATGCGGCACCCCGTTGCTCTTGAACTTCATCTGTACAATCCAGCCCGGCTTTACGTTGCGAATGTTTGTACTCATTCCCACAACATAAGCGCCGGAGTACCAGCGGTAGTCATTCGGGTCAGGCATATTACCGGGAATGGTAACCGCGCCGCCGGATGCCAACGAAACCACTTTTTGTACCCATTTCTTGCATTGTCCTCCCCACTTGCCAAGATCAGCATAACTCTTATCAACAATCGCCTGATTCCGTGTAGTTTGGCTCCACTCATGCCAGCCAGCGATAGCTTGTGGAACAGAAGATAGAAACAGACCAAGACCCAGAAAACAAACTAAGAAAGTTCTCCTCACGATATCCTCCTAAATCTAGTTGAAGGGTTTCTACCAAAGACGTTTCTGGCCAATTTATGACTTTACAAACGTATCACCTCCTCTCAAAGTACATTGAAACAAGACTAGCAAATGTGCTAATTTTTAGCAATATTTTAGAACCTATCCACTATCTTCTATAACCCTGTTATCGTTATCTTATCCATTATCCTTAAATAAAATATGAAAAAGAGTTTATCAAAATCAAACAAAATCGAAGAATTATTAAATAGGGGCGTAGAGGAAATAGTAGATAGGCCCAATCTTGAAAATAAATTGAAAAGCGGAAAGCAGCTTCGTATTAAGCTTGGTATTGATCCAACTAGTCTAAATATACACTTAGGTAGGTCAATTCCATTACTTAAATTGAGGGACTTTCAAGAATTGGGTCATAAAATTATATTAATAATCGGGGATTTTACTGGTTTAATTGGCGATACTTCAGATAAAGATAGCGAGCGACCAATGTTATCAAAAGAAACTGTCAGAGAAAATTTAAAAACATACATTAAACAGGTTGCTAAAATAATTGATGTTGATTCGGCCGAAATTCAACACAACAGCAAATGGCTTGATAAATTGGGTTATATGGATATCGGTCGCCAAGCTGATGTTTTTTCTCTTAATGAATTTATTTCCCGTGAGAATATTGGTCGACGACTAGAAGATGGTAAAAGGGTGTCTTTACGCGAATTACTATATCCTTTAATGCAGGGATACGATTCTGTAGAAGTAAGAGCAGATGTTGAAATTGGGGGTACAGATCAGCGTTTCAATCTTTTAGCGGGAAGAGATATACAAAGACTTTATGGCCAAGAACCGCAAGACATTCTTACTAATCCTCTCATAGAAGGACTAGATGGAAGAAAAATGAGTTCCAGTTTTGGCAATACTGTCAATTTATTTGACACGCCCAACGATATGTTTGGCAAAATAATGTCACTCAAAGATGATTTAATCATCAAATCCTTTATTTTGCTCACACGAGTTGAGATGAAAACAATTAATGAATACAAAACACACTTGAAAGATGACGCTAACCCTCGGGATATTAAAATGAAATTAGCCCTTGAGATTGTTCGAATGTACCATTCTAAGGAAGATGCGAATGATGCTCAAGATTATTTTGTTAAGACGTTTACTCAAAAAGAAATCCCGTTAGATATGCCACAATTCAAGCCCACTGCATACAATATCGTTTTAATTTTAGTTGAAAGCAAACTTGTAACATCAAAATCAGAGGCGAGGAGGATTTTAGATCATGGCGGTGTAAAGATTGATAGTAAAGTAGTGAAAGAAATTAATTATGTTGTACCGTCTGGTTCAGTGTTACAAAAAGGTAAAATTAATTTTTTGAAAATTCTATGATTAATAGTGTAATTAAAACTTGCAGAGACTTTGTTGAGAAAGTATTGAAGAAAGAGGATTGGTTCCGCCAATTGACCGACAATAAGGACTACGATCTTTTATTGCTGACAGGGACTGCCGTGGAACAAGCAAAAGATAAATTTTCAGATATTGTCATGCCCATATTCAAGTTACAAGTGCAACCTGTTGATAAAATTTTTTAACATTTTTGTGTGACGACTTTTGATCGGCTCGTCCGTTCGGTCGCGGAGAGTCAGATTCCCCACGTGTACCTGATCGGCGGCGAGCCAAGCTTGTTGCCCGTACATTGAGTTGCTTTCCGACAATCAGTCCGCGTGTCTGTGGCTGATACCGGACGGGGAATTTCCGCGTCTCAAATTCAAAAGCTGTTTACCAAATTTACCCGCGTCATGGAAGGAACAAGCAATCTTACCACGGTTGGTTTTGGCCTTGGATTATATGTCGCCCGTCTTATCGTGGATGAACACAAAGGCCGTATATGGGCCAAATCCGCGGGATTGGGGAAGGGAAGCGCGTTCTTAATGGAGGTGCCTTTGGTTACAGATAGACTTGAAAAAGGTGGGAAAAGTGATAGAGTAGATAAATTGACGAAAAGAGTATGAAAACAAATTCAAAAAACATAATTCTCATTGTTTTCTTTATGCTAGCCATTGTTATAATCGGTTTTTTTCCGTTGAGAAAAGCGACTATGATTTGGCCATACCCTTCTTCTAACTTTCCTCCGCGCGAGGAAGGAGAAAGAATACCCGTTGATGAAGTACCTGTCAAAGA
>Ga0154945_121_pt1 | contig 7226 bp, 5 predicted proteins | sample RifCSPhighO2_01_FD_105913 | JGI IMG/M metagenome (GOLD analysis project Ga0154945, IMG submission 105913) | Candidatus Yanofskybacteria bacterium RIFCSPHIGHO2_01_FULL_43_42 | reverse complement strand
CCCCCGCTCTTGTGCAGCTGAAGTTTATTCAAAAACTTCAGCGCGATATGATTAAAAAATGAGGCACTGCCCGCTGGTTTTCCCGCGGGCATTTTTTTTATAAAAAAGCTACATGAAATCGTATGTTTTTTTGAATGTGGACCTACGGAGAGTCGAACTCCGACTTCGTCCATGCCATGGACGCGTCATACCGCTAGACCATAGGCCCAAAATTTATTTCATACTACTCTTTTTTACAAATTTTTTCAATTTCTCTATGGTCTGGTCATAGGTTTCCCTATCAACCGGGTAAGGCGTGGCGTCTTTGCCGCCATGGGCAAAAGAGTAGCGCGCCGGATCTTCGTAAGAAGGTTTGGCTCCATACATCACCTCCCCCACCAAAGCCAAAGCACGGATGGTTTTTGGCCCTACGCCTTTGGTTGCCAAAAGCTTTTCATAACTTTCAGGCTTTTGGTCACACAAATTCCACAATATTTTTTCCAAATATTTGCTTTTAGAAAAATCTTCTTTGACAACCGGATGATAATTAAATTCCGTGTTTTCTAAATTTAATAAAGTCAGTTGCTCTTTGTTGTGTGAAAGTTTTACCATTTGGGAAACGGGCGTGCTATATTTTCTTAAAATTGTTATATCTTTCATTAAAGCATTAAAATTTTGTGACACTAATTCCGTACCCAGTTCCCTATTGGCCGAACTTTTTTGGGCGGTCATGTTCAAAACATTGGGCAAGGTGATGGCACTCTCTATCCCCTCGTGTGGCTCGTTAATTAAATCCTTGGCGCTTTTGGAAAACCAGTGGTAGCGGCGCGCCGACTGCTCCACTGTATTCATCCCCTGTTGCACCACCGTCCAGGCGCCATTTTTGGTGAAGAAAAAAGCGTGGTGATAAATGGTGAATCCATCCTGCACCAGCGAGCTGTCAACTTTAGCCGCCATTTTAGAATTGTATACCAATGCGTTGGCGTTATTTTCCGGTAAACTTATTTTTTCAGACCATTGAAGAATTTGCTCTGGAGTTTTTAAAGAAGTTTTTCCTTTTCCACCGCAAATAAAAATCCCCAAGTCTTTTTCCACTCCGCGAATAGCTTCTTTTAAAGCCGCCGTCAAAATGGTGGTCAAACCGGAAGCATTCCAGTCAAACGCCAAAACAGTTCCCAGTGACTGAAACCACACTGGATCAGCAATTCTTTTGACGAATTCATCGGGGCCATATTCAGCCACCATGCCAAAAATAATGCCGCGGGCGCCCTTTACCATGCGCTCAAAAAGCCACGGCGGGCATTTTCCGTAATCTAATGTAAATGTGGCAATGCCTTTTTGGATCATAATGGTAGCAGGGGGTAGGTCGCTCGCCCTCTTCCCGCATATTGCATGGCGGGCGTCTCCGTTTCACGGGACTACCGGGCGAGCTCTTTCAAAACCCTCGGTTTTGAATAATTTCCTACACGGGGGAACCGAAGTTCCCCCGACCCCCTTCCAGACTTAATATCACTAATTATAATACTATACTTTTAAAAAATTATTTACAAAATCAACTTTTTGTTATAACATGAATGATAAGCCCCTATAGCTCAATTGGCAGAGCAGTTGCCTTTTAAGCAATTGGTTCCAGGTTCGAGTCCTGGTGGGGGCACAAATTAAGCAGCGACCTTATGTCGCTGTTTTAATTTGTGCTTTCACTGTGACAAAGAACCTGCCCCCGCTTGACGTTTTTTCGCCGAAGGTGAAAAACCCCGCTTGCTTTCGAGAACTGCCTTCGAGTCCTGGTGGGGGCACAAACTATTTACACTTTATCATAATTATGGTAAGGTGTTTTTAGTTCCCAAACCCAAACAAAAGTGAGGATTTACGATGAGTATCCAATTGGCAGACATCCAAAAGTTCTTTTTCTATGCCATGATGCAGGGATATGCGGGTAACGCCCCAAAAGCCAAGGCGCCCGGCATGCCGGGCTACAAGGAAATCGATGTCATTTCTATTTCTGAATCCTGGCGTTGCCTTGATCGTTACTGTGTGACTCCGCTTTCCAACAAATCGGCGGGCACTACCACTATCTGGTATCAGAACGATCCCGTGTGGGTCATGCATTACGGAGGAGAATATTCTGAAGAAGTGATTGATTTCCTCAAAATCGCTCTACGCGCGAATTACGAGAAGGAGATTTTTCTTGGCTGTCGTGGGCCGGAGTACCTGGAAAGTCAAGATGGCAAAAATCTTTGCTATACCAATTCACTCTTTGAGGGCTCAAAAACCTTCGCTGCCTTCAACGGTTTTGAGTCTATCCGGGACCTTGATAACCGCCTTCTTGGTTATCATGGATACATGGGCATGAGCTTATTGCCCTAACCAACCTACTCGGCTGCTGATTCGTTCGGCAGCCGATTTTTTATTTCAAAACGATTTTTTCTAACTCTTCCCAACCTCTCAATTCCTCAACTATCTGGTTCCAATCGTGTAGCCCGAGAGGCACAAATTAAGCAGCGACTTTGTGTCGCTGTTTTAATTTGTGCTTTCACTGTGGCAAAGAACCTGTCCCCGATTGACATTTTTTCGCCGAAGGCGAAAAACCCCGCTTGCTTTCGCAGGGACGCGAGAATTTTCGGCTCTGCCGAAAATTCTCGTCCTAGAACTGCCTTCGAGTCCTGGCCGCCCATAAAATTGGGCGAGCCTCGCCCTATTAGGGCGGGTGGGGGCACACGAAAAAATCACCTTTTAATTTAGGGTGGTTTTTTGTTTTACAATAACTTAAAATTATGATAAATTGTCAGTAGCACAACTCTTAATCAAGGAGTACTCATGATCAACTACAAAAGTATTCTTGCTTCATTCCCAAAGAACCGAGAAGAAAAACTGCGAGCCATCAAACGGTATTCTATGACCGAAGTCTTTTTCTATCGTTCTTCACTCTGGCACCATAGCCTGCGTGTTATGTTTATCGTAGATGTCTTGGCTGAAATTGCAAAAGAGATATTTGAAGGATTTGACACTCAAAAGGCATCCATCCTTGCCCTTGTTCATGATGACGCTGAAATGATCACTGGTGATGTTCAGTTGGGTCATAAGCAAATCATGACAGGCGAGCAACTTGCAGAAGTTGAACGTAATGAGATGGCGGCCATTGAAGTCCTTTCAGGAGAATTTCCTGAAATGATTGAGGGTTACAAGTACCAACAACTTCTGCTTCACGCTCTTCATAAAGATTGCATTGAAGCACAGTTGGTAAGCTACGCTGACAAGGTAGATGCATATAGTGAAGCTATGCATGAAGTCCTCGGAGGAAACATTTCTGGTCTCCGTTCAGTTATCGGCTATGTCGATACTATCCGAAGCATAAAACAGAAATACGTTCTTCTTGCACCTCTTTTTGAAAGAAAAGATATGCCACTCTTGAACATCGGACTCCGTACTGATATGCGGCGAGTACATTGGAAGAACTACACTCACCTTAACAAGCCGTACACTTCCGAGTCTATTACGATAGAAACAGAATTTTCCTTCTATAACACATGGAAGGACCTTGTTTTGAAAAATCTCGGCCAAGAAGGTATGCAGATCTTAACCGAACAAGTAGAGGGAAATTAACTCAAACTTGTCCGAAAATAGCCGTGGAAATCATTCTGCGGCTTTTATTTTACATAACTTTTTAACTCTTCCCACTCTCTTAACTCCTCAATCAACTGGTTCCAATGGAGTAGCGAAAAGAACACAATAAAAAAACGCTTCAATCTATAGATTGAAGCGTTTTTGCAAATTCATTATAATCCTTTTTCGCGTAACTGGTTTAACAAATCCTTCTGTTCCCGCGAAATCTTCTTTGGCGTTTTGATAATTAATTCAACATACATATTGCCCCGGCCGTATCCGCCGTAGTGCGGAATCCCCTTCCCCGAAACTCTTAAAATTTTGCCAGATTCCGTCCCCTGCGGCACAGTCAGCAAAATACTGGTGCCTTCCAGAGTTGGCATTTCAATTTCATCTCCCAAAATAGCCGACGAATAATTAATTTCCTCTGCAACATACAAGTCATCCCCTTTTCTTTCAAACACCGCGTGCTCTTTGACAAAAATCCTGACATACAAGTCGCCCGCTTTGCCGCCACGCTTGCCCGCGTCTCCCCTGCCATCAACTTCAATTGCTTGATTATTATCAATGCCGGCTGGAATGGCCACATCAATGGTTTCTTCGCCTTTTAAACGACCTTCGCCCTTGCAAACATTACAAAGTTTTTCGGGCTTGGTGCCCTCGCCGTGGCAATCCGGACATACCGCAAAAGAAGTGTAAGACCCCAAAATAGTTCGCTTCACTTGTTGCACTTGACCCTGGCCGCGGCACATTACGCATTCGTTAATTTTAGTTCCCGGCTCGGCTCCATTTCCATTGCACCTATTACACAAAATTTGTTTTGCTATCGTAATTTTCCGATGTGTGGTTTTTAAAGTTTCTTCCAAAGAAATTTCAATATCAACCTGTATGTTTTTTCCTTTGCGTATGTCTTTTTTGGTTGCCCTGCGCCCGCCGCCGCCAAAAGAAAACACATTTTCAAAAATGTCTCCCAAATCTTCAAAGTCAACATTTTGACTTTGGTTTTGCCATGACCAATTAAAATCCCAGTTTTGGCCAGCTCCACCCTGACCCATATTTTCAAATCCCGCGCCGAACTGGTCGTACTGCTGGCGTTTTTTTGCATCCGAAAGGACTTGATAAGCTTCATTTATCTCTTTAAACTTCTTTTCATCCCCGCCTTTATCAGGGTGGTACTTATGAGCTAACTTATGAAAAGCTTTTTTTATCTCGTCTTGCGATGCATTTTTGGTTACACCGAGGACTTCATAGTAGTCCATACTATTGACATCATTAATTTATATTGTAATATACACCTAGTACAACCATCCAATTTTCACTTGACTCGAGAGGAGAAAACATGAAACTGGAGTTTCTAGGTAAGAGTGGTTACAGTAGTGGGCGTGCAAGCCTTGAGATCGTGAGAATGACTCCAGAAAACGAGTCTGATCAGAAATTAATTAAAGATCTCATGGAGCGCAAACTTATTTGGAACCACCAGAGTACTAACAAGGACCGTAGTATCTGCGTATCTGCTGACGTCAGCATGCAAATTATTCCATAAGGGAAGGGCGCCGCGAGTCAATTTATCGACCCGGCGCCTATTTTTTTACAAAATTTTCAAACTACTTCTTCTCCTTGGATTCTCCTTCATTTGCCTAGAATATAATTGGCCTTCAATTTTGCTGCCAATCTCTTGGCACCATCTTGAATATATTTAGCTACTCTTTTATCCATTTCCTCAATGGTATACCCCTTTCTTTTGATTTCTTTTTTCATGGTTTTAAGAAAAATTCATTATTTAGTTTCCTTAAACTCTCCTTCGTCGGCTTTTGGTTCCTCTTTCTTCGCCTCGCCAGAGCCGGGGTACCCTTCGGGTCGGGAGGCGGGCCCTGATTGCGGATTAGTTTTATACAACTCCGCGCCAATCTTCTGCATCAATTCAGACAGCTCTTTTGTTTTGGCTTTTATATCATCAATATTATCAGTCTTTTGCGATTCCTTCAACACTACTATTTTGGCTTCAGCATCTTTTTTCATGTCAGCATTCACTTTTTCTTTAGCATCGGCTAAAGTTTTTTCTGAAGTATAAACCACCTGCTCCGCCAAATTTTTGGCTTCAATTATTTCTTGTTTTTTCTTGTCTTCTACGGCATGGAGCTCGGCATCTTTTTTCATTTTTTCAACTTCTTCTTTTGAAAGTCCGCTTGATCCTTCAATTTTAATTGACTGGCTTTTATTGGTTGCCTTGTCTTTTGCTGAAACATTTAAAATTCCATTGGCGTCAATGTCAAAACTGACTTCAATTTGCGGCGTACCACGCGCGGCTGACGGAAGACCATCAAGCATAAACCTGCCCAGGGTTTTATTGTCGGCAGCCAGTGGACGCTCGCCTTGCAACACGTGAATTTCCACGCTTGGCTGGTTGTCCGCCGCCGTTGAAAACACCTGCGTTTTAGCCGTTGGCACCGTGGTGTTTTTTGAAATCAGTACCGTTGAAACTCCACCCATAGTTTCAATTCCCAGCGACAAAGGCGTCACATCTAAAAGCAAAACATCTTTCATGTTTCCCTGCATGCTTCCTCCTTGAGCAGCCGCGCCAATGGCCACCACCTCATCGGGATTTACTTCTTTGTTTGGTTCTTTGCCAAAAAGTTTTTTTACTTCTTCAATGATTTTTGGCATTCTGGTCTGGCCTCCCACCAACACCACTTCATTAATTTGGCTTGCCTCCATGCCCGCTTCTTTTAATGTTTGCTTCACCAAAGATAATGATTTTTCAATGTAAGACGACACCATGTTTTCAAACTGCGCGCGCGTCAATTTATACAGCAAGTGCTTTGGACCGTCGGCACCGGAAGTTATAAACGGCAAATTAATTTCCGTTTCCATGGAACTGGACAATTCAATCTTTGCTTTTTCGGCCGCTTCTTTTATTCTTTGAAGCGCCAAATTATCTTTGGACAAATCAATCCCCTGTTCTTTTTTAAATTGCTCAACAATCCAATCCATTAATTTTTGGTCGAAGTCATCTCCGCCCAAATGCGTATCCCCGCCAGTGGCTTTCACTTCAATTGTATTGGCATCGGCATCAGACCCTACATCCAAAACAGAAACATCAAAAGTGCCTCCACCAAAGTCATAAACAATAATTTTTTCGTCTTTCTTTTTGTTTAATCCGTAAGCCAAAGCTGCGGCCGTTGGTTCGTTAATTACCCTTTTTACATCAAACCCGGCAATTTCTCCGGCAATTTTGGTGGCTTTTCTTTGGCTATCGTCAAAATACGCCGGGCAGGTAATAATGGCTTCGGTGATGGTTTCACCAAGCTTGGCTTCGGCGTCCGCTTTTAATTTCTGCAAAATCATCGCGCTGATTTCCGCTGGGTTTAACCACTTGTCCCCCATTTTCACATCAACTCCGCCATCTTGTGATTCGCGGATTTCATAGGGTAAATTCTTTTTATCTCGTTGAACTTCTGCATCGGAAAACTTCCTGCCAATTAATCTTTTAACCGAAAAAATAGTATTTTCGTGGTTAGTGATGGCTTGGCGCTTTGCCAAAACCCCCACCACTCTTTCACCAGCTTTAGTGATTGCCACAATAGAAGGCGTGGTCCGCGCCCCTTCTTTGTTTTCAATAATTTTCGGCTCGCCATTTTCCACCA
>Ga0154945_116_pt1 | contig 9204 bp, 3 predicted proteins | sample RifCSPhighO2_01_FD_105913 | JGI IMG/M metagenome (GOLD analysis project Ga0154945, IMG submission 105913) | Candidatus Yanofskybacteria bacterium RIFCSPHIGHO2_01_FULL_43_42 | reverse complement strand
ACGACCATGTACCGGACTTGGTTGGAACGCCGGACAAAACACCAGTGGCGCTGTTTAAAGTAATGCCAAGGGGCAGAGCGCCGTAAGTAATTGCCCAAGAATACGGACTGACTCCGCCGGAAGCGGCGAGAGTTTGTGAATAATTTTCACCCACAGTACCAAGGGGAAGCGAACTGGTAGTAATAACCAAAGGCAAAACAATAGTGAGCGATAATTGTTTGGTTGCAATTTTTTGGGGCAAAGAAGAATCTTTAGCTTGGACGGTGAATGTAAATGTGCCGGCGGCAGTTGGAGCGCCGGACAAAACTCCGCTACTGCTAAAAGTCATTCCCGTTGGCAAAGCGCCTGAAGCAATTGACCAAGTGTAAGGGCTTGTTCCACCAACCGCAGACAGCACTTTGTAATAACTAATGCCCTTTGTTCCATTACTTAAAACTGTATTGGCAATGGTCAATGGCAAGACAACTTTGATGGAAAGTGTTTTGGTTATGCTTCTTTGCGGCGCGGAAGAATCTTTAACCTGGACTGTGAATGTAAATGTGCCGGTGGCGGTTGGCGTGCCGGATAAAATTCCATTTGACAGTGTAATGCCCGCCGGCAAAACGCCTGAATACAAACTCCAAGTGTAAGGGCTGATGCCGCCGGTGGCTGTTAAGGTTTGTGAATAAACTTCTGAAACAGTGCCAAGAGGAAGCGCCGTATTTGTAATGGTCAATGGCAAAACCGCCGCAACAATAATAGACAACTGTTTGGTTGCAATTTTTTGGGGCAAAGAAGAATCTTTAGCTTGGACGGTGAATGTAAATGTGCCGGCGGCAGTTGGAGCGCCGGACAAAACTCCTGTACTGGTGTTTAAAGTAATCCCGGCCGGTAAAGCGCCAAGGGAAATTGACCAAATATACGGATTTGTTCCGCCGGACGCAGATAATGTTTGGGAATATGCGGCGCCCGTGGTACCACCCGGCAATGTTGTTGTATTAATAACCAACGCCGGAGTGTCTACTGTTACCGTTGCCGATTTTGTGACAGCACCAGAAGCATTTGTAGCGGTTAAAATGTATGTTGTGGTTGAAGTTGGCGAAACGGTTTTTGATGTTGTTGCCAAAACCGAGCCAACAGAATTATTAATGGACAGTGCTGTTGGTGTTCCACCGGAAAGTGTCCAAGACAAAACAGCAGACTGTCCGGCGGTAATTGTTGCAGGAGTGGCAACAAATGTTGAAATAACCGGAGCCAAAGGATTGACAGTGACTGTGACAGACTTTGTGGCTGTACCGGAAGCATTTGTAGCGGTTAAAATGTAAGTTGTAGTTGAAGTTGGCGAAACGGTTTTTGATGTTGTTGCCAAAACCGAGCCAACAGAATTATTAATGGACAGTGCTGTTGGTGTTCCACCAGAAAGCGTCCAAGATAAAACAGCAGACTGTCCGGCGGTAATTGCGGACGGTGTGGCTATAAAACTATCAATTACCGGCGCTAAAATATTTACATCAATGGTAAATTCTTTTGAAGCTGTTGTGGAATTTGCATCTGTGGCTTTAATGGTAAATGTCGCTGTTGCGCCTGTAGTTGGAATGCCGGACAAAGTGTCTCCTGACAAAATAATTCCAGCCGGCAGCGCGCCAGATTCAACGGCCCAAACGTAAGGGCTTACTCCGCCGGAAGCAGATAATGTTTGAGAATAATTAACGCCCACTGTTGCGCTTGGCAGTGACAATGTGTCAATCACAAGAGGCGGAGTTGGCGGAGGCGGCAGGACAGCGCCAGGAACAGAACTTTGGACTAAGCGATTGTTATAATCAAAAGTGTAAAGTTTTTCCCCATCCGCCGTCATATTCCCGTTATTATCGTAGTTGAAAATTGTTGTATTAGTTCCATCGCTAATGCTGTCTGCCGCATGCGGATTTGCGTAACCCACGCCACTGTAAGTATATGAATATGTTACCGCTGGATTTGCGCCGATGGTTTCGGTTTTTGTTAAAATATTTCCAATTGCGTCGTAAGTATAATTTTGCAAATAAGCGCTTTGCGAAGTTGCAACATTGGTAATGTTGGCAGAAGTTAAGCGATACAAATCATCGTAAACATAATCTGAAGTTTTAGACGCATCCGTCGCTGACGCATCAACAATTTTAGTAATATTGCCAACAGCGTCATAAGTGTAAGCCAAATCCTGTCCGCGAACACCGCCGGCAATAGTCGTCACTTTATTGGTTAATCTGTAAAGTTTTGCGCCGTCGTATGTATTTACAGTTCCGGCTCCGTTAGCATAATTTTGTGTGGTAATTTGCCCGCTTGGCGAATAATCAATGTTTGAAACCACATCAGCAAAACCAGCATCCGCGCTTTCTTTTCTTTGGGATTTTTCAAGAAGTCCAGCAGAATTGTAAATATTTTTTACCTGTGAATTATCCGGATTGGTAATTAAAATTTGATTGCCCTGGCGGTCATAACTATAAGAAGTCGCGTAGGTTGCAGAGCCAATAACTTTTGATTCTGTTTTTAAAAGACCCAGCGCATTGTAAGTATTGGTTTGAGCCATACTTGAAGACACAAAACTGGTCAGCCGTCCCTTTCCATCTGTGACAGCGTCATAAGTGTAAGCCAAATCCTGTCCGCGAACACCGCCGGCAATAGTCGTCACTTTATTGGTTAATCTGTAAAGTTTTGCGCCGTCGTATGTATTTACAGTTCCGGCTCCGTTAGCATAATTTTGTGTGGTAATTTGCCCGCTTGGCGAATAATCAATGTTTGAAACCACATCAGCAAAACCAGCATCCGCGCTTTCTTTTCTTTGGGATTTTTCAAGAAGTCCAGCAGAATTGTAAATATTTTTTACCTGTGAATTATCCGGATTGGTAATTAAAATTTGATTGCCCTGGCGGTCATAACTATAAGAAGTCGCGTAGGTTGCAGAGCCAATAACTTTTGATTCTGTTTTTAAAAGACCCAGCGCATTGTAAGTATTGGTTTGAGCCATACTTGAAGACACAAAACTGGTCAGCCGTCCCTTTCCATCTGTGCCAGCGTCATAAGTGCTTGAAACTTCAACACCTGTTTGGCCGGTGTAATCTTCAGTCAGCTGGCGTTTTAAATTATCGTAAGTGTAATTGATTACCTGGCTTTTTGGATCTGTGGCGCGAATTAAGTTTCCTGCGTCGTCATAAACATAAGTCCAAGTGCCAAAAGTGGCATCGCTTGGAGCGTGCAAATCCTGCGCGCTTAATCTTTCTCCCAATCCGTTGTAAGAAAAGTTTCGGACATTTCCCGCGGCATCTGTGATACTTAAAAGATTCCCCAAATAATTATATGCATAATATGTAGAATAAGTGTTGCCGGCATTGCGTTCGTCCACTTGGATTAAATTTCCATAAGCATCTTTGTAAAAATCTTTGACTTTCCCATTGGCATCGTAAATTATAAGTCTCCAATCTTGATAATAATTAGTGACAGTGCCAACCGAATTAATAGATTTATACACACGACCTACGGGATCGTAAATGTAATTTGTGTAAAGATTAGAATCGCTTGATGGAGAAGTCCTATTAAAACCAATTGAGAAATAAGGCAAAGATTCTTTTTCTAAAAGCCCGAGACTATTATAAACATAATCTTTTACTGAAAAATTCGCCCCTTCAGCTTCTGTCTTTTCCTGAATTTTTCTACCCAAACCGTCAAAGTAAACATAATTGTCAACACCCGTTGAGCCGTCCAAATAATTTGATTTTTTAACACTTACTGCATTTGAAGTGTCCGTGTAAGCATAAGTTGCTTTGACAACTAAAGTTGAAGGCGTCGCCAAATCCGGCTGTTTCTCTTCAATTAACCTGCCCAAAGCGTCATAAGAATATTGAAATACTCTGGTATTAGCATCGGTTTTTTGCGCCACTTGGCCCGACGAATAATTGTAAATAAATTGTGCGGCTTGGTTTAAAGCATTGGTTATTGTGGCAGGATACAAATTATACGCATCATAAGAATATTGTGTAACTTTTCCGCGCGGGTCGGTTGAAGAAACCACCAAACCATAACTGTTGTAAGTTTTCTGGTTGTTAATATAAGTAGTGCCGGTCTTCCAATCTTCTTGTTTTGTAAGATTTCCTTTTGTGACACTGCCAAAAGCTTGAGCGTCGTAATAAAACTTGTTTTCTTTTACTTTTGTTGAATTTTGGTCAAGCGTTGTTGATTGCGACGGCAATGCTGTAATTTGGCCTGTGGCATACAAATAATCAGTGGCAAATTTATCACTGCCAACATCAATAAACGAACCGTCTTCCCTTCCAGTAACTTCACCCCATTGATTTTTTTGAGTTAAGTTTCCGTTGCTATTATCATAAACATAACTTTCAGCCGTGTCTTTATGCGTATCATTGGCGTCAAAAGTATAATTAACGACTTCTGCTAATTTTGCAAACTTAGAACCACTGCCTAAATCATAACTGTCCCATTTGTTTATTATTTTTTTATAAAGATTATTAGCGACGTCGTATGATTCAACTCTGTATGGTTTGCCTACTTTCCAATATTCATCGTTATACTCGCCCTGCGGCGCATTTGAAGAATCTCCCTGGTGAAAATATGTTTTAGTTGTGTTGCCCGCAGAATCGGTTTCTGAAACCAAATTGTAACCGGCGAATTCCCGGTCGGTTGGATTGTTATAATAATAACGCCCGCCTGAATACTGGTAAGACGAATTGATATTATTTCCAAGCCCGTCGCTATTTGTAATTTTAGAAACAGTAAATAGTGGGTACGGAGACTTATTTGCCGGATTTCCCGAACTATCCGTATATTGAACCGCTGTTTTATAATTTACCGTTGTACTGCCTCCTTGCGGGTAAGTGATTTGGCTTAACAAGTCTTGCTTTGTCCCGGTATTCATATATTCAAAATCGTTATTCGTGCCATACTCACTTGTTCTCCTTATTTCCATAAAGTCATCTGAACCATCGCCGTTAAAATCTGTAAACTGCGGGATGGCATTGATGCTTTGCATCGTGCCCCAAGCAACCTGAATCCATTTCTCTTCTGAATAGCCAAAAAGTATATGAGATGCATTCCATCCATTTCCGTTATTAATGTATCCGGCTCGTTTAAAATCGTACTGAGTCGCGATATTTTCAAATAAATCTGGCAAGCCGTCGTTATTAAAATCTACAATCTGACTTTCTAATAAGCTGCTATCTGGGGGCTTTGGAAAATTGTATGAATAGTTTTGCGTCCAGCCATTGCCGTTATTAATATAAATATCATTGGATTCATCTCCTGGATAATTTGGGCCATTGGGAACAACATTCCCTCTATGAGAGACCACCACATCAGCAAGACCGTCTCCGTTTAAGTCAGAAAATTTTAAGTTTAACTTTGAATCTCCGGCATGCCAGCCATTCAACCATACATTTACCGGTTTAATATTCCATGAAGAATTAGCTTGCGTCCAGCCAGAGCCGTTGTTAAAGTATATAAATTCTTTAAATTCAAAATATGGAGAAGAGTTAAAAGGTTCGGCATCAATCCTGATAATTTGTATAAAATCAGACAAACCATCGCCGTTAATGTCCGCAAAATATTTTTGCCATAAATAAGAACTTACAGGATATAACCCTGAAGGAACGCTTGGTAAATTCCAAGAAGAACCGGCCGGATTCCAACCATTACCATTGTTTATATAAACATAATTAGTGGGCGTACTGCTTAAATCATCTGGTGGATATCCTTGAAGGCCTATCCTTTCAACCAAGTCGGGCAAACCATCTGCGTTAAGATCTGGAAAATATACTTCCCCTAAACCATAATTACTTTCTGCCAATAAATAACTGGGCACAGTCCACGAAGAAATACCCGGTAAACTCCATTGGCTTGCTTGGGAACTCCATCCATGGCCCGTATTCAAATATTCAGCATTACTTTTATACTGATATACAGATTCTGGAGTTTTAAATCTTCCAACGAGCGTCACTAAATCGGGCAAACCATCGCCGTTAAGGTCTGGTGAATATACTTCTAAGTTGTTTCGTGAAGCAGAAACCTGAAAATCACTTGCCGGATTTGGGAAATTCCAATCAGCACTCGCTGGCGCCCAATTAACAGCCGAACTCTGGTAGTCAAACTTTGTTTCTGGCAAAGAAACAACATTTCCACCGCTGTCTTTGCCGGACATTACAACTGATTCCAACAAAGACCTGTTTGTGTCCTGGCTTTTTGCGTAAGAAAAAACATATTTTTTTGTCCAGCTGCCATTTACGCTTGCGCTAATTTCATTAATTAAATAATTTGAAGCAACTGAAAATCCCGTATTAAAAGACGGTTTATTATCTAACCTACTCGCCCTTTGAAAATTAATTTCAAAAATGCCATCTGCAACGCCATTGCCAGTGTATTTTATAACCGATGGATAAACTTGCCCGGCATCTTTAAAGTAAGAATAAGAAATATAATTGTCATTGGCATCTCTTGTTTCCTGCAACATCCACTTAAAAACATTGCCTGGGTTTGCCGGATCGTTTTGCTGAGAAGAAGCATCTTGGCCAAATTGATACTTTGTTCCGTCTTTTGCAGTAACCTGCCATTTATTTTCAGAAAATGTGTATTGATTAAAACTTCCGTTTTCTATTTTTGGAATATACAAAGACCCGGAAGACTTTACCAACTCCCCGTCAAGGGAAGAATAAAAATAATTTACCGCTGAAGAATCATACAATTTATCAGATCCGGTTTTGTTTAACCTTTGTATATATGGAATGTTAACGTTCCAGCCAAATCCAAAAATACTGTTATTATTTCCAATACTGCTATTGTAAGACAAATTAAGATCGGGCTGGAAATTATTTCTGCCAGAAGGAATGGAAAGAGGATAATTGTAATTTAAAGCGCCGGTATTTTTGTCTATTTCCGGTAATTTTTGGGTAATCGGAGAAGCGGCAGAAGGTTGAGTGGGAACTTGATCTGAAGATGTTGCGCTCATTGCTCTTTGCTGAGTTTCGTCAGTAGAAGATTCTGTATTTAAAGTATCTGCTAAAGGGTCAACAGTGGCATCAATCGCTGTGCTGTCTTCAGAAGCAACTGGTGTGTCGCTTACAGGATCCACAGTGCTTGTGTCTGCAGCGCCACCATCAGAAGCAATTGGTTCAGTTGTTGATACGGTAGTATCCGCTGGCGCAGTTGTATCCGCAGGCGCGGGCGCAGGTTCGGCATCCATAGCAAAAACCGGAGCCACAGGCCCCGCAAAAATCATAAACACCAAAACCAGCACCATCATCTTGCGCACTAACCTACCCTTGAGTATTTTGTAAGTCATATATTTTTTCCGACTTAATTTTTTTGCTTTAATTGCTTACTAATCTTATTATCATCCATACTATTCCAACCAGGTTTGTTGTCAATAACTAACAACTGCAAAATGAGCCTATTTTTTAAAAAATAGGCTCATTTTAGCTATATTATTCATAATTGCTATTTTCATTTGTTGTTGTATACTGACAACATATTAACAAAAACAGCATTCGTATAATTATACGAATGCTGTTTTTTTTATTTAATATACAAATAAATGTTGTCCTCTTTTTTTGCGGGTGGCCAGTTAGGAAAAGTGAAATAATTGGAAACAACTTTTGCGTCTTTTTTAAGCTCTTTTTTCAGTTTTAATTCCAATGTTTTCATTATGTAGCTGATGCCATATACAGTGACAACATCAAATTCAAAAAAATCAATTTGCCAAAAGTTTTTCCAGTGGACAAATGCCTTGCCCTGCAACCCCGCTTTTTTAATATTTCTTCTGGACAGCCAAACTAAAAATGGATTAATTTCATACCCGTGCGCTTTGGCGCCGGCATTTGCCATGGCGATGACCAGTTCCCCGCTCCCAGAACCTATATCAGCGGTTTTTTCTCCTGGCTTTATGTCGGCAAGAAAAATCATTTTTTCAATGATTTTTGGCGTGCTTTTGGCAAAAAATGCCCCGTAAAAAACTGTGGTAATTAAAAAAGAGATTACTTTATAGGCGCATATCAAAAAAAAGACAATGAAAAAAATGAAAAATAAAAATGCGGCGGTTAATAAAAAGCTCATTTGTCACCTTGGTTGTGTATTTTACGCAAAACCAGGAAAATGATTATTAACGCAAAAGCGGTCAGCGCCATTAATGGAATGGTTATGTAGCCGAATTCAGATATGTAAAGTTTTATGCAGGAAACCACATCAATTCCGGCCAATTGGCAATTTGCCGCCAGCCCTTTTTTGTAATAATAAATGTAGTTATGGTACAGGGAAATGGCGCCTCCAACCACAGCCAAAGATAAGGTGTAGTCAATTATATGGTCTTGTTTTTTGTATAAAGCGATGCCAAATAAAATTACCAATGGGTACATAAAAATTCTCTGGAACCAGCACAATTCACATGGCTCAAAGCCCATTATTTGGGAGTAAAAGAGACTGCCTAAAGTGGCAGTCAAAGCAACTAAAAAGGCAAATAAAATCGCGTGTTTTATGAAAAACTTTAAAATAAAAGGATATTTTTTTCTGAAAAACAGTAAATAAACAACGGCCAAAATTATGAATATATGGGCGGCAACTGTTTCTAATGCAAGTTTTTGTTTTATTAAGTCAGTAAACATTTTAATTGGGCGCAAGGCACTTTGTTTTATCTGATAAATCCTGCAAACTCATTTCCCCCTCTTGGACTGATCCGTCGGCAAACTTCCAGGTTGGATAACCTTTTATTCCCTGATCTTTGCAAACCTGCAACTGCCCCTTGCCGTCAGTAGTTGAACATTCAACATAAGGCAAGTCTTTTTCGGCGCTTTCAAAAAAGGTTGTAAATAAAGATTTTTGGTTTTGGCAATGGCTGCACCAAAAAGCTCCGTAAAAAATCGCTCCGCTGCTTTTAACGCAAGTGGCAAATCCGGATAATTTTAAATATTTTTGGTGCTGGGACTGCCAGAAAAAATAAACTCCCCCGCCGATGACTAATACGATGATAAAAGCGATGATCCCGATTTTTAATTTAGTGTCCATGGGTTTATAAGACCTCTTGCAAAATAAGGATTCGTACGAAAATGCAAGGTTTCAGAGCGAAAATTTGATAGAATTTTTTAGCGTATCCTCTGGATACGGTAAAAAATTATAGCAAATTTGCAGCTGAAAGGTTACATTTGCAGTAAATCCTTATTTTGCAAGAGGTCTATATTAATATTTTTTGCGTTTTTA
>Ga0154945_115_pt1 | contig 47638 bp, 45 predicted proteins | sample RifCSPhighO2_01_FD_105913 | JGI IMG/M metagenome (GOLD analysis project Ga0154945, IMG submission 105913) | Candidatus Yanofskybacteria bacterium RIFCSPHIGHO2_01_FULL_43_42 | reverse complement strand
AAGACTGCCGTCAATTTCAAGGTTGCCGGAAATAAGGAGATCGTCAGCATCGGAGAGGGCGTGGGAAGTATTGTTGGTTCCAAACCTTGAGTAAGAAGCGGTAGCGCCGGCATTTGCAAATTGAGCGGAATGAGCAATAACCAAGTATGATGCCGAGGCGGTACCGCTCACCTCAAGTCCGCTTCCCGATAAACTGCTGCCACCGATGGTTAAACTGCCGCCGATATTAGCAGAACCGTTGACATCCAAAGTAAAAGCGGGAGAAGTTGTACCAATACCAACTCTATTGTTTGTTGCGTCAACGTAGAGAGTATTGGTATCTACGGTTAAATCGCTTATTACGGAAAGCGTGCTGTTGAGTATAACATCTCCTCTTAAGGTGCTGTTGCCAGAAATGGTAAGTGTTCTAGCTTCAAGAGCATCCGGATTAAGGGTGATTGGGCCAACTCCGCCGGAATTGGATGGCGGAAGCTGAAGCGTGATAGGGGTTACTCTTTGAAACGAATTAAAATCATTGGCCAGATTTGAAAGATTTATTCTTGTGGCTTCGAGAGCAGAAGAAACATTGTCTAGTTTTTGTTCTAGGGTAGTCAAAATCGTGCCGACTGGAGATGTGGCAACTTCTCGTATAATCTTGGTCTCTGAGAGGGGTTGTAATATAACCCGCCGAGTGAAAAGTTTTTCTAATGCCCGAACCCTGTCCCGAAGGGAACGGTAAGGATCTATGACAAGATATATTTCCGGGCCTTGTTCGGGAACTAAGTACTTGGAGACAAAATTGCGGAGAGGGTCTAAGATATCGGCGGAGACGGTTTGTTTGATCTGGGAGTATTGTTTTGCAATTGGGGTTTTATTCAAATCAACTGCGGGTAGTATATTTATTAAAAACAAAATGCCACCCACAATGAAAAGAAGTTTCTTTGGGATGGCATTAGTTCTCGTTAGCTCGCCCCGAAATGACGTAATTGTTTTTCGGGGTTGTTTCGCGCTGTAGGAACTTTTGTTTAAAAGAACAGGAAAAGAACTGTGTGCCCCGTAATCGCGGATTGATTTTGTCGGGGAGGAGTTTGTTGGTGTAAGTGGACGAGGTTTCTCAACCAATAACTGGCGATAGTCCAATAACGATTTTTCATTTGCATACCATTTGGCATGTTTTCCATATCGAACAGCTTGGATCCGGCCGGTTCTCGCAAGCCATCCGATATGATCTTTAGCATAGCCGTATTTTTCAGCTAAATCATTTATTGGAAAATATCCCTTTTCTTCAGGGCTATCGATAAAAACCAATTGTTCGGTAAGAATTTCTCGCATTACACGGAGCAACAAAAACTCCATGCAGCGCAAAACATTTTCAAAGAGCAGGAATACTGCTCGAGATTCTCGAGAATCACGAGACGAGATTCACGAGAAAACAAGTGCTACAGCCAATATATATATTATATCGCGTCACGATAAGAGGACGCAAGCTCAAAATTTAAGGCTAAATTTAAGCTCAAAATTTAAAGAGTTTTCGGCCTTAAATATTAGAATCTGAACGTAGATTTAGGTTTGAAATTTAAGGCCCATAATTTTAGGATTTAAAAAATGTGATTTCTGGTTTCTATTAATCTTTATTAAACCCCAATAAAGGTTAATAGAATTAGGCATTAATCAGGACGTCAAGAGTCTTGATAGCGGTAGTGCGCCAATTGAATTTAGACGACTGTTCAATTCCTCTTTTTGCCATCAAGCCGGACAGATCTTTGTCGTCCAATAATTTAGTTATCCACAATTCTAATTCACTTATATTGTAAGGATCGATTGTTGTGGCAGCCCCGCCAACAACCTCTGGAAGAGAAGAATTTCTTGAAGTGATGACGGGGATACCGCAACTCATTGCTTCAAGCGGAGGAAAACCAAACCCTTCAAAAAAAGATGGGTAAACAAAAACGTCTGCCGTGCGATAGTATAAAAGCCTTTCTTCGTCATTAACTTGATTCGTAAAAATAATTTGTTCTCTGTAGTTTGACTTGTTCGTTTCTTTCGTAACATCTTTATATAGCCACCCCTTCGCACCCACGATGACGAGACCGACATCTTTATACTTTAGATTTGATTTCAGATTGTTGAACGCTCTGACAATGCTCACTATATTTTTTCGCGGCTCTACTTTGCCGAGAAAAAGAATGAACCGATCAGGAAGGTTTTTGTTTTTCCTAAATTTAGCAAGATCAGACTTTGACGGACTAGCGGAGTTGGATCTGGTTGGATTAATTCCGGAATATATGACTTGGATGCGAGCGGGATCAATCTTATACAAATTGATCAGATCATTTTTAGTTGACTCGGAAACAGCAATGAGTTTGTCCGAGAATTTTGCCTGCCATTCGGGAATCATCTGAAAATTATGCCATATCTTTTTTCTCAAGGTGAGGTGTTCTGGAAAATGCACATAAGAAAGGTCGTGGAAAGTTGTTACCCTTTTGCAGTTTGGGGATAAGGAAGAAATAAAAAAATGCGGGAACAAAAAAACATCTGCCCCCCCAATCATCTTATCTATAAGTGGCTGGTTCAAAAACTTGGAGAAAGCAAAGAGTAAATTGTTCGGGTAGTTGAATTTATGCACTTCGACATTTGGCGCTTGCAACCAACCATAATCAGGTAGAGGGTTTCTGTGTGAAGAATAGAACAACTTAAACCGAATGTCTCTCCCTTCTTTTATTAAATGTGGGGTCAAATTTTCGGTATATTCTTCAATACCACTTTTGACCGGATTACCCAAAACGCGAATATCAATACCTATAGTCATGTTTTATGGCTTAATTTTTGGAGTATTTTATTCTTAAACACGGTAACATCAAATTTCTCAGCTTGTTTTCTGCAATCCTCGGAATTGAACTTGCTTGAATCGAAATTTTTTACAGTATAGACAATGGAGTCTATGGCCTGTTCGTCAAAAAACAGCCCCGTCTTTCCCTCTTTTATCGTTTCCACCGCTCCCCCGCTTCGAAATGCAATAACCGGCCTGCCGGATGCCATCGCCTCCAGCGGAACAATACCAAAGTCCTCTTCCTGAGGAAACACTAGAGCTCTGGTTTTTGAGTAAAGACTGGCTAATCTGTTGTCAGAAACAAGCCCCAAGAACTCAATGTTATCTTTAGCCATTCCTTTTAATTTTCTGAGTTCTGGCCCAATACCAACTATTTTCAAAGGAAGACCAAGTTTGTTGAACGCCTTAACTCCAAGATCAAATCGCTTATAAGCAACGAGTCGTCCAACCATAAGGAAGTAGTCGTCGAGTTCGCTTGAAATATAAAAATTAGATATATCAACCGGAGGATAAACGATTTCAGAATTCTTGGAATAGTATTTATTTATTCTTTCTTTTATAAATTCGGATATCGCCCAAAACTCATCTACTCGATAGGATGCTTCCCTGTCCCATATCCTCAAGTACGAAATAAAGGGCGGCAAAATATTCTTGATTAACCTCAAGTACCCGAACTCTTCAACAAATTTATGACTGTCATCCCACAAAAAACGTGGCGGAGTCAGACAAATGCAAATATGTTTGGTGTGTGGCTTGGTTATAACGCCCTTGGCAAAAGAAGCGGATATGGATATCACGGCGTCGAAATCCGAAAAATCGAACTGCTCGATAGCAAGAGGCATCAGTAAAGGAAATCCCCGGTGATGCTTTTTTACAAAAGGTAGATTTTGGAGAAAAGATGTTCTAATATCTCTTCCCTCAAAAACACCACCAGTAGCATGCTTGTCGTAAAAAAGGGTATAGATGGGAGCATCTGGAAATATGGCGCATAAAGCCACAAGCATCCTTTCGGCTCCACCGAACTGATTGAGATATTCGTGAACGAATGCAATTTTCATCCCGTTAGAGATAGCCCCGCTGAGATCCTTAAGACTCGCGACTTTGTCGCGAGCGAGACCTCTAACGGGACTCAGACAGCAGATTTGTCAGATAGGATTTTCATGACTGTTTTGGCGATAATTTTGAAATCCAGCCACAAAGACCAATTCTCAATATAGTACGTATCCAGTGCGACTTCCTGCTCAAAAGGAATGTCTGAACTGCCTGAAACCTGGGCAAGCCCGGTGGCCCCCGCTTTGATGGCAAGAAGTTTTCTGTGATGTTTCTCGTATTTTTCTATTTCATCGGGTTGGTGAGGTCTGGGACCAACCAAACTCATATCCCCCCTCAAAACATTCCACAACTGAGGCAACTCGTCTATTCTTGTCCGCCGAATAATTTTTCCGACTCTAGTAATTCTTGGATCGTCCTTCATCTTCCACAAAGGTCCAGCATTGGGTCTGTCGTTTCTTACTAAACGAAGTTGCGGATTTAAATCGTGGGCATTTTTAACCATAGATCTGAATTTATATATATCGAATTCTTTGTTTTTACTTATTCGTTTCAATGCCACAAATACCGAACCTGGAGTATCTGATCTTATAACAATTGCGATAACTGCAAACAATGGAGAGAGTAAGATAAGCCCAAATATAGACACGAAGATATCGAAGATTCTTTTAATAACCTTCCCCCAGCCGTCAAGACGCGTCCTTTTGAGTTCAATGAGGGGAAGTCCGCCGATAATATCTATATCAAAATTAGCTGTCAGGGTTTTATAAATATTCGGAACGTATTTGAAAACAATATGATTTTCGTGGCAGAAATCAACCAATTCCAAAATACTTCCTTCCGAATAGTTAGGATTTGTAAGCATTACTTCATCTATAAAACCGCTCGCTCTTGCTTCTTTAATAATATTTAGGTCCGGCAATGTTATATGCTTGAACAATCTGTATCCGTATGACGGATTGTTGTTGATCCTTTCCACGATGGCTATCGCTAACTCGTCGTTGCCCACAACCACAACGTTGTGTACGCCGAAATTTCGTCTTGTAACATAGTATTTCTGAAGCAAAGAAACCAGAAGTCGGCCGACAAAAACAAACATGATGGCGAAAAACCAGCCGCCCAGAACCAAGAACCTAGAGTCAAAAAGTTCCTGCCTCAAGAAGATATATATTATGATCATCATTATACCAGCGGACGATGCCACTATTATCTTGAGAAATTCATTGAAAAGACCCCTGCGTATTTTCAATGAGTACAATCCGGAAACGGCATATGACGCTATGAAAATAAGAGACACCAACAACACGAGATAAAAATACTTATCAAAAGGCAATCTAAACTCAAAAAGCACCGGCCTAAAGACGGACAGTATCTCAGTTCTCAAAAAATAAGTGGAGATGCCAGCAACAAGCAGCATCAGAAAATCCATCGGCAAACGCAAAACGTTGAAAAAGAGTTCTGATTTCTTCATTATTTGGGCTTAAGTTATCACAAAAGACAATACTTTTCAATTAGACCAAAAGCCCCCATTCGGGGGCTTTTGGTCCTGTGTTCAATAAGCCGAGTTCTGTTCCGCCAACTGGCGGAGGGCAATCATTTATCTGCGATCAATATTGCTATTGACCTGTCGGTTCGACAAACTCACGATGATGAGTATATCGAACCATAGCGAGCTAACTTTTCGAAGCATCCCTATTCGCTAAAGCTGCAAAGGATACAGCGCTGCTCTTGCACTCAAGTAAGGATTTAGCCGTTTCACTTCAGCTTTCAGCTGAACCCTTCGTAGTTTTAATGAAGAAGGGTTATTCCTGTTCGGAATGTGCTTTATGGCTGAACTCGCCCTCTTTTGCTAAGGCTTCGGAGGGCGATTTTTCACTTTCGTGAAAAATCGTCACTGGTCGCACCTCTCACATTACTGTGGACGGGCGTTACCCGCTACCCTGCTCCCTTCTTCGCATAAAGCTACGAAGGGGAGTGCTCGGACTTTCCTCCCTCGCCAACTGGCGAGAGTAATTGCCTAGAACACAGAATAATTTAATTGTAACATCAAACAAGTCAAAAAGCAAACGCCATCTGTCTCATAATTGTGCCGACCGAAACCATTATAAGACAAAGGGGATTTTATAATCCAAAGATTTTCAATAATTTTTTCTCTTTAAAACCGGCGGATTGAGCAACTATGACATCTACATAATCGCTTATCCTCAACTTCCCTGCGATATCCGCGACTTCTTCTTCGCACGGATAAGGAAAAATAAACACACTCTTTTGAATCATCTCAAAGCCAAGCGATTTAATTTTCTTTCGAAACTTAACTCTTTCTTTGTGCATCTCTTCCGGAACATCAAAAATAATTAATCGCCATTTTTTATCCCAATTGCCGCTACTTTTATTTTTGAAATATTTTTTAATAGAGATGCCTAACCATTTCTTGCCTTTATTTGTAAAAACAAAGTGGTCGTCATTTTTTGTTTTTATAATTCCCCGACTTTCAAGATTTTTAAATCCCACATACTTCTTTCTGGTTTCGTAACCATAGATATTAAAGTCGCTATATCTACAACCCTTGTAAGGGATACGGCTCCAGCCAACACCTATGTCTCTGAAGACGTGGGCAAGTTCGGTTAGAAATTTTACCACAAAATCACCTTTCATAAAATTTGTCTCATAAAGGTTTCGGTCGGTATTGTTATGAGACAATTATAATTTTAACTTGTTAATCTCCTTATCTAGGATCTGATTGACTATCCTATCGGCCTCTACGTTTTCTTCCCGGGGAATATGTTTGAACACAACCTCGCCAAAATCAATCTTCAAATTCCATATTTCTATAAAAAAATTTTTAATATTTCCGTCTTTTATTTTATATTCCCCATTCAGTTGTCTTTCCAGCAATTCGCTGTCAACGTAAATTTCTACGAACGAATTTCCGGATTTATCGCCGCCGACCAGATGCTTTAACTTTTTCAACGCCAAAATCACCGCCCGATATTCAGCTTCGTTATTGGTAACTTCTCCCAGATATTCTCCATACTCTTTGTGCCCGATCAGATCACTCTCTATCACAACACCAGCCGCTGCCGGCCCAGGATTGCCCCTTGCGCCACCGTCTGTGTGAATTAAAAATTTATATTTCATAACTTATTTTCCATTTTTTACAACAACCGCTTTCCATGGAAATTTACATTGTCCGTCAAATCTAAATCCGGCCGCTCCTTTGTGTCCCCCTCCGCCAAATTTTTTTGCGATTTCAGACACATCAACGCTTCCGTTTGATCTCAAGGAAACAGCAATTTTGCCCTCGGACCACTGCCAAACAATTGCTAGAGGTGGTTTTTCTGCACACAAAAAATTTCCCATTTGAGAGGCAAAAAAATGAGGAGCATTCACGGCATATATTTCATGTCCCTCAAAAACAACTGTTTCCTTGTTGGAACTGACAATATCTTCTATGATTTTATTTTCATACTTTTGAATCAATTTGCCCTGTTCAATATATTTACGGCGCGTATTCTCGTCCTCAAGTTCTTCGGCTAACTTTCTCCATGTCTCAAAATTCTTATCAAATATATCCAGCATTAAGCCCATAGCAAAAATGTCAGGCAACTCTAATTTCCAGATATCCCTGTCTCCAATATACTTTAACAGCCACGGCACGGATAAACCCGGATAAAAATATTGCCAAGCAAGAACAGCGCCGGAACGGTCCATTTCATAGACATATTCGTGAGCCATTTTAACTGATTCTTCGGCGCTTTTGTGATGGTCTATCACGGTGACTTTTTTGTTATTTTTAACAACCTCGGCCATTATTTCTTTTGGGAAAGAAAAATCGAGGATATAAATTTCTTTATCCACTAAACCGTCGGGTATAGGTTCTCCGTGATTGGCTCCAAAATAATCGGCATTATCGCCAAATTTCTTCCATGCAACCCAAGCCGCACTGAAACCATCTGAGCATTCTCCGTGATAAATCACGACGATATCTTTGGTAATTTTGAATTTTACATTGTCATTTTTCATTTTGATTTTGGATATTTTCTCCGCTCTTCCTACTGCGCTACTGCGCTACCTGCTACTGCGCTGATTTGTAATACCCCAATGCCTCAAGTCCGGGTAGACGCTGGCCGGCTAAGAATGCCAGCATCGCCCCACCACCGGTAGATATGAAATTGAATTTTGAATTTTGAATTTTGAATTTTGAAACTGCAGATATCGTATCGCCTCCGCCGATTATTTTGTAAGCGTTAGAATTGGCAATAGCTTCAGCTATCTTTTGGGTGCCCATTGCGAAAGAAGGATTCTCAAAAAGCCCCATCGGACCGTTCCATATTATCACAGAGGCGCGACTAACCACATCGGCATATTTTTGTAGCGTTTTCTCTCCTATATCAAGTATCTTATTGTCGAAAACAACGAAATCCTCCGGCACAAGCAATTTGGGGTCGTTAATATCCAAACCAGCGAGAAGTTCTTTAGAATTCTCGTCTACGACGGAACTGCCCATATCTTGCCCTTTTTCTTTTAGGATATCATTGGCCACAACTCCTCCGGTCAAAATAAAGTCAGCTCTGTTAATTAAATTTTTGATAACCGGCACTTTTGTCTCGGCCTTAGCTCCACCAATAATGACAATTTTTCCGGCCATCGGGGCATCAATCGCTTTTTTAAAACTGGCGATTTCTTCTTCAATTAAAAACCCTGCATAGCTCGACAGAAGTTCAGTTATTGCCGAAACTGAAGCATGGTTGCGATGGCAGACCGCAAAAGCATTATTGACGTATACATCAAATCCTTGTGCTAACTGTTTGGCAAATTCTTTATCATTCTTTTCCTCGCCGTCGTTTTGTCTAATGTTATCCAGTAGAGCCGGGCCAGCGTAATGTTCCAAATATGAACTGATCTCTGGCAGAGTTTTTAAAAAATTGATCTCGTAGTCTAAAAACGTGTGAAGTTGTGGAATAAGATTTGCAAATGACGGTACGGCCGAAATGTGGGCAGCCATAACTACTTTTGCACCATGGCCAATCAAATAATCGAGAGTCTCTTTTTGCCTCTTAATACGGAATGGTTCTTCTATCTGCCCCTCATCGGAAACGGGGATATCCAAATCCACTCTCAACAAAATTTTTTTATCTTTCAGGTTTGCTACATCTAATATAGTCTTCATCCCGTTAGAGACAGGTTGCGACCTTGTCGCAACCGTGCCTAGTTAGTTTATTGATATTTCCCGCTTAGATATGGTGTCCCACCGTTCTTTGGTTATTGCTGTTTGCTATGTCTCTAACGGGATTCATTGTAATTCAGCCGCAATTGCTAATATTTTTACAAATTCATCTCTCTTAATACTTGCGCCGCCAACCAATACGCCGCCGATTCCCTCGCTTCCCAAAAAGTCCCTGGCATTACGGGATGTCACAGAACCACCATAAAGATAGCGGTTAGCCATTAGCGAATAGCCATTAGCAAGAAGAGTGTTTTTAATTATAGAAATTGATGCGAGAGCAGATTCGGGAGTATCGGGGCGAGCATCTGGGGTCGTGCTTATGGCCCAAATGGGCTCGTAAGCGATGAGACACCTTGCCACTTCATCGGAATTCAATCCGGCAAAAGTACTCAGCGTTTGTTCTTCTAGAAAATCACTGAAATTGTTGTCTCGGGCTCTTTCTCCCAAACAAACGATCGGAACAAATTCATTCCTTAAAGCGGCTTTGAGTTTTTTGTTGACTATTTCATCCGATTCGCCAAGTTTCCACCTTCTCTCCGAATGGCCGATAATCACGTACCTGACGCCGAGCCGCCTTAATATCGGACCCGACACCTCTCCGGTCAAAGCCATATTATCATCAACTGATATGTCCTGCGCGCCAAGTTCAGAGTGGTGGATAAGATGTGATGTTTTTAAAATCTTCCCCACCTCTTCTACAAAAACAAATGGCGGACAAAAAACCAAAGACAGTTCTTTTTCGCCAAGAGAACCGGAAAATTCATCAACCGTATCTAATATCTGCCCCGCTTCGGCAAGAGAATCAGGATGGTTTTTCCAGTTGGATATAATTAATTTTTTGCTCATTACTAATCGTGGGTTAAATGCTTTCTGGTTTTATGGCGATATATATACCATATTACCAAAATCGCCAGAAGTCCGACAAAAACATAATTAAATTTTTCTACATAATTAAATATCCTTTCGAGATTATCCCCCGCCTTGATACCGACATAAACATATAAAAAATTAAGGGGCATTGAACCAAAGAATGTATAAAGAGAAAATTTCCGCAAATTCATTCTTGAGATGCCGGCCGGGATCGGAACGATGCTTCTTCCGGAAGACGGAATGAAATAACCCCAAAAAACCAGCTTGTCGCCATATTTCAAAAACAACCGGTCAAGATGGTCAAGGTCGTGCTTTGATATTAAACAATATCGGCCGTATTTTTCCAAAAAAGGACGGCCGCCCTTCAGAAAAATAAAATAAAGAGCGAGATTCCCCAAAAAGTTGCCCGCGGTCACCCATATCATAACAGGCCAAAAAGAAAATTTTGCCTGGCTCACGAGAATACCAAAAGCCGGCAGAACGATTTCCGCCGGAATTAGAAATACGGTTAATCTGTCTAAAAAAGATGTCCAAAAAACACCGGGGTAACCCAAAGCCCAAAAAAACACCGCCGCCTTATCTATAGAAGACGCCAAGAGTTCAAACATCGGTATTTCTTAACTCTTCCGCCGCTTCATCGGGGTCAACCACGTTGATGTCCATCCCTGTTCCCATCTCAAAACCGGCCGCAACTTTCACTTTCGGCAAAATCTCAATGTGCCAACTGTAAAACTCGTGCACGCTTTCAAGGTCAGTCTCCGCCGGCGCAGTGTGAACAAATAAATTATAGGGCGGGTCTCCAAGCGCTTTTCTTATTTTATTCAGAACAACAAGCAATACATCGGCTAAATATTTATCAAATTCGTCAGGCATTTTTTCAAAGTGAGCATGGCTGTCTCTTGAGAATATCCTGACTTCGTAAGGCGTTTTTGAAACGAAGGGGCAAAAAGCAATAAAAAGATCGTTCTCGTATATGATTCTGTTTCCGTGCTCTTTTTCCCACTTCATAAGAACATCGTAGACCCTTTCATTGTGATCTTTGTAAAAGTTGTGGGAGCCATTTACGCTTCTTGAGACATCAGGCGGCAAAATGGGCATTGAAATTATCTGGCTGTGCGGATGATAAATGCTCGCTCCCGCCTCGCGGCCAAAATTATGGAATATCAAAATGTAACGCACGCATCCCCCCGACTTTGATATCTCCAGATATCTTTTCTTGTAAGAACGTATCACGTCCACGATCTCGTCTTTGGAAAAGTCCGCAAAATGCTTGTCGTGGTCTCTGTAAACAAAAAGGTCGTGAAACCCTACCGCTTCTTGAACATTAAAGGGGCCGAAGGTCATCGCCGGTTTGCAGATGCCGGGCTTAACCGCGGGAAATTTATTCTTTATGACAGCTATTTGCCAGTCGGTCTCGTTCGGACAGAACCATACCGGTTCGTTGTCTGATTTCTTAAAATCCTCAAAAGGACAGTTCTCCGCGGACTTATATTTCCAGTCTTCTTCTTTTTTTTTATCGCTTTGAGGGCGCTTGGCTCTTCCGGTGGCAAAAAGCACCCATTCACCGGAAACCAGATCCTGCCTGAACTCGTTTAGTATTTTCCCGTCCATAAATTTAACCTTATTTTAACCGTTTCCGCCAAAAACCGTAAATAATCAAGAAGGCGAGGGTGAGAAACCGTATGCGGATCATTATTCCAATTTATGGGTATTTCCTTGATCTTATAGCCGAATTTCCTTGCCAACGCTAGGGCCTCCACATCAAACGCCCACCCATACATGGTAATTTTAGAAAAAATGTCTTTGGTCGCTTTGGCGGTAAATATTTTGAACCCCCGTTGAGTATCGCTAATTCCAGGCAGCACCACTGCTTGAATAAACAGATTGCCGGCTTTTCCGAATAGTTTTCTCCAGAATGGTTCAGATCCGGCAGCTATTTTTGCTTCTTCGAGGCCGATGGAACCGATAACAACGCTGTAACCCTGATCAAAATACGGCATTGCTTTTTCTATATGATCGACAGTGGTTGAGTTATCGGCGTCCATAAACAACCTTAGATCTCCCTTGGCTTTGAGCATCCCTTGCTTGACCGCATATCCCTTGGACGGCTTTTTGGTTTTCACCACCAGTTCTAAAAGCTGGAGTGTCGGAATGCCAGACATCAGCGACTTAACAACCTCGACGGTCTTGTCAGTAGAGTTATTTTCAGCCACGATAATCTCGTAGTCAATATTTTTGCCTGAAAGATAAGAGTAGACCTCCATTACGGTTTTCTTTATATTCTTTTCTTCGTTCTTTGCCGGAATAATTACAGACAGATTCATTATTTTGATATAATAGCTTAAAAGTTAAGTTTAAACAAATGGATCAGGTTATAAAAATAAACCGAAAAGACAAACGGTTTCCAAAATTTTTAGCCCAAATCGCCGATCCGCCAAAGCAATTGTACTGCCGAGGTAATTTGAAATTACTCGATAGCGAATGTTTTGCCGTAGTCGGAACAAGAAAATTAACCTCATACGGCAAAGAGGTGGCGCGAAATATAACAACCGGACTAGTTCGGGCCGGATTTATAATTGTAAGCGGTCTGGCGATGGGAATTGATGCCGTGGCTCACCAAGCAACATTAGACGCTGGAGGTGGAACAATTGCCGTTCTGGGAGGCGGCGTGAGTGATCAAAAAATCGGACCAAAAATCAACTTGCCTCTTGCAAAAAAAATACTAGAAAATAATGGTCTCCTCATGTCCGAATACTCTGATAAGGAAGATATCCGTGCTTCGAATTTTGCTGTACGAGACAGAATTATAAGCGGTTTATCGAGGGGTGTTTTGGTGATAGAAGCAGGCGAAGGAAGTGGTGCTTTAATAACAGCCAAGTGTGCCGTTGATCAAAATCGGGATGTTTTTGCCGTACCGGGGAACATTTTTTCATCAAGATCAATAGGACCGAATGACCTCATCAAAAAGGGGGCGAAGTTGGTCACGTCAGTCCAAGACATAGTGGAAGAATACGGCCACAACTTGCGTCTTTTTAATAAAAGGGTTAATACTATATCCACAAAAAATCCCACAGAAAGAAATGTTGTTGCCATACTTGAGAAGAAGGGCGAAGCAACTGCTGACGAGATTATCGATGGTTTGTCGGAAGACACGCCGAAAGTAATAGCTGCGATATCAACCCTTGAAATAAAAGGGGTTATCAAACAAAAGGGAGAAAAATATTACACATGAACTTAGTCATAGTAGAGTCACCAACGAAAAGCCGCACCGTGTCAAAATTTCTGGACAAGAACTTTTCTGTTCGCGCATCTGTAGGCCACATACGCGATCTGCCAAAAAGCGAAAAAGACGCTATTGATATAGGGGGCGGTTTTATTCCCCGTTATGAAATAAATGAGGATAAGAAAGAAATAATCGAGGAGTTGAGAGCCAGCGCCAAGAAAGCTGACGATATTTACTTGGCCACTGATCCTGACCGAGAAGGCGAAGCTATCGCATGGCATATATCTGAAGTGCTCGGTCTGAAAGAACCGAAACGCATTGTCTTCCATGAAATAACTAAGAATGCGGTAAAAGAAGCACTGGAACATCCCCGTAAAATAGATCTGGAATTAGTGAAAGCACAGGAAGCGCGCCGGGTTTTGGACCGGCTGTTCGGATACGACCTCTCTGGCCTCATTTGGAAAAAGGTCCGTTATGGACTTTCGGCCGGCCGAGTTCAGTCGCCAGCACTTCGTATTCTTGTCGAACGCGAAAGAGAGATAAATTCTTTCAAAAGCGAGACATACCACATCATTACCGCTGATGTTTTCGGAAACAACAAGACGGTCTTTAAAATAACTTGCGAGGAAGAGCCAGAAGAAAGGTCATCCACCGAAAACATGCTCAAAAAAGGCCGTTCTGGTTCGTGGTTCGTCAAAGACGTAACCGAAAGCGAGGTCAAACGCTCGCCGCGGCCGCCGTTCACAACCTCAACGCTCCAACAAGCGGCAAGCTCCCGTCTTGGTTTTTCTCCGTCACGAACCATGGGCATAGCTCAAAAGCTATACGAACAAGGCCACATAACATATATGAGAACCGATAGCGTCAACCTCGCCTCAACAGCCCAGAACCAAATAGTCGGTCTCATTGAAAGAATATACGGCAAAGGATACGTGGAACCGAGAGCATATAAAACTAAAAGCAAAAGCGCCCAAGAAGCACATGAAGCGATCCGGCCGACCGATGCGGGCAGAGAAAACGCGGGAAACACCGAAGAACAGAAAAAACTTTATAAACTTATCAGAGAACGGACCGTCGCTTCCCAAATGACCGACGCCAAACTTGTCCGTACAAAGATAACTGCAACCATAAAGGAGGGCGGCATTCCCGATTTTGCGGCTACCGGTTCGCGCGTTCTTTTTGACGGATGGCTCGCTTGTGATATCAGGGCCCGAGGCGAAGACGTGGATCTTCCTAAGGTTGCCGCAAACGAGTCATTGACCCTCAAAAACATCGCAAGCGAAGAGAAGCATACTGAACCGCCGCCGAGATATACCGAAGCTGGCTTGGTCAAAGAGTTGGAAAAGAGAGGCATCGGAAGGCCGTCAACTTATGCGTCCATCATCAAGACCCTCTATGACAGAAAGTATGTGGTCAGGGACGGCCGGGCAATGAAACCAACCGATACCGGAGAAGTGGTAAGCTCATTCCTTGAAAAAAACTTTATGAATTATATCAACGATACATTTACCGCTGAAATGGAAAATGAGCTTGACGAAATAGCCGAAGGAAAAAGAGAATATGCTAAAACGTTGAGAGAGTTCTACGACCCGTTCCATAAAGACGTGAGATCAAAAGAAAACATAGAAAAACTCACCAACCTCGGCCCCGTTCTGGCCAAGTGGAAATGTCCTGAATGCGGAGGCCCTATGACTTTCAAGCTCGGCAAAAGCGGCAAATTTATGAGCTGCGAAAATTACCCCAAATGCAAAGGTGCCCGCCGGTCAGACGGTTCAGTAGTTGAACCGAACAAACCCATGGGAACAGACCCCGGAACCGGTCTGCCCATCTTCGTTCTTGAAGGCCGCTTCGGACCCTACGTTCAACTGGGTGAAAAGACCAAAGAGAATCCGAAACCTCGACGAGCCAGCATACCCAAAGGCAAAGATCCGGCAACGGTCAGCCAAGAAGAAGCCCTTAAATATCTAAGCTTGCCGCGAATACTCGGAATCCATCCGGAAACGAGTAAAGAGATCGTCGCCAGTATCGGCCGATTCGGGCCGTATATAATGCATGACGGCGACTTTCGTTCGCTTAAAAAAGGAGACGATGTCTATTCTATTGAATTACCCAGAGCTCTTGAAATATTGAAGGAAGAAAAGAAAGTTGGCAGGAGAGGCCGAAAAAAAGGTGCCGCTCGCCCAGTTTTCACAAAAAAAAAGACTCGAGATGAGTCTTAGTGGTCCGATGACATTATTTCGGCAAGTATCTCAAATTCTTCCTTTTCTTCTTGGGTCAACTTTTCACTCTTAAAACCTTTGGATAAAAGCTGTCTATATCGCCTTCTTAACTTTTCCTCATCTCCATACCATTCATAGATCTTACAATCTTTAATTTTTGTTGAGTCTGCCATTTACGACCCTACGCCAAATTGAAAATTGTTAATCATAAGCGTACAATAATTTTATACAAAGTCAATGTTTCGTGATGTTTCAATTACTGGAAAAAATACTGGGGAGTCCTGGAGGCAAGAGAGATCCCGGCTTGATAGAGAAGGCGTACAAATTCGCGGAAAAAGCGCATAGCGGGCAAAAACGCCTCTCGGGAGAGGACTACATAACCCACCCCCTGCATGTGGCTTGTTTTCTGGCCGACCTGGGGCTGGACTCACCGACCATAGCGGCTGGTTTACTTCATGATGTTATTGAGGATTCAAGCATCACTCTCGGAGAACTCAAAAAAGAATTCGGCGCAGATATCGCTTTTCTGGTTGAAGGAGTTACAAAACTTAGAAAAATAACCGACGTAGCAAACCCCGCCCCAAGCTTTTCCGCTGACCCGTTCGATTATACTCAGGGTCATCCTGAGCGTAGTCGAATGGATGACCGCCATCCGCCAGCTGGCGGAAGAAAGGGGCGGGCTTGGAGCGGGGCAAGCAAAGAAAAGCCCGCCCACAGGGGCCACTTGGATTCGCTTAAAAAGATGTTCTTCGCAACAGCTGAAGATATAAGGGTCATTCTTATAAAACTGGCCGACAAGTACCACAACATGGAGACTCTCAAATTTATGTCCAAGGCGGATCAAAAAAGAATAGCGTTGGAGACGTTGGAAATATATGCCCCCATTGCCGCCCGATTAGGCATGGGTCGGCTCAAAGGCCAATTGGAAGATATGGCTTTCCCGTATGTTTATCCGAGAGAATATTCCTGGCTTTTGAAAAAAGTTAAGGAAAAATATGCGGACAGAATAAATTACACCGAGAAAACAAAGTCAATCGTCAAAAGATTTCTCAAAGACGCCAAAGTGCCGGTGATCGACCTTCACTCAAGAGCAAAACATTATTACAGTTTGTATCAAAAGCTCAAAAGAAAAGAAATGGATCCTGACAAAATCCATGACCTGGTTGCAATGAGAATCATAGTGCCCGACATAAAATCCTGCTACGAAGCCTTGGGGGTGATACACAAGCATTACAGGCCTTTGCCCGGCCTGATCAAAGACTACATAGCCCTTCCAAAACCCAACGGCTACCAGTCGCTTCACACCACAATATTCTGCGAAAAGGGACGGATAGTCGAGATCCAGATCCGAACCGAGCATATGCACGATTATGCGGAGAATGGTATCGCTGCCCACTGGGCTTACAGCGAAGGTGGAAAAATAAAACCAATCGCGGCTAATGCCAAAGAGGTTGAATGGGTAACGCAGCTGAAAAAATTCTTGGAAGAATCGAAGACAGGCGAAGGCCTTGCCAATTTAAAGATCGACTTCTTCAAAAACCGGATATTCGCTTTCACGCCGAAAGGCGATGTGAAGGACCTTCCCGAAGGCGCCACACCAATCGATTTCGCTTACGCTATTCATACGGACCTTGGCCACGCCACAAAAGGTGCAAGGGTTGGCGGCAAGATCGTTCCTCTCGAATACGAACTAAAGAACGGCGATGTTGTAGAAATAATAAAAGGAAAAGAAAAAAGGCCGTCTTTTGATTGGTTGAAAATAGTAAGGACAACTATGGCCAAAAAATCAATCACCTCGTGGTTCAGAGAATCAGGAGACATTAGGGTAGTTAAAGTCGCTGAAGAAAAAACAGAAAGCAAAAAGCCAAAAACCATAAAACGAAAAGCTGGCGCGATAGTAACGAAAATCAAAGAACCACTCATAGCCGGCCAACGAGGCTTGATGTATAAAATAGCCAAGTGCTGTAATCCCGAACCGGGACAAAAGATAGCGGGTTATATGACACTTACCAAAGGTGTCAGCATACACACGCACCAATGCTCTAACATAAAAAACGCTCCCGAAGCGCGGCTGGTAAGCGTCGTGTGGGATTCTAAAAAATAGTTGTTCAATATGCCACCCGCTTGGCGTGTTTGTCTTTAAATACGCGCGACGGCCTCGATCGTCAACGGCTCACCCGAGGTGAGCCGTTGACGATCGAAGAACAAAACGCTACTTTGTACGTAAGTTCTTTTTGGGAGAGAAGGGGTATGACCAACCAAAAATCATATCGCGTCGAGTCGTGGATCGGCGACATTGTAAAGATGCCTTGCGGCACTTTTGCTCTTGTGACAGACGTTGACTTTGATTTTGGCGGGAACTGCAAGATTTTGACGCTCTCTCCCTTTTCGAGCTTTCTATACCGTCTATTTTTATCCTTTATGGACCGCCTAAACCCCGGAGAAGAACAAATTGATCGTCTGGTCAAAGTCGGACACTTAAATATCTGTAAACATTACTAAAGCAAACATATCCTCGCGTCACGCGAGGTCTTTTAATACCAGGAACCTAGGAAAATTAACGTCGAGGAGAGAGACCCCACTAAATTTTGAGGACGAATAGTTTAGTTATTTCTCAAACTCCATCGATTAAATCAAGCCATCCGGAGAGCGAAACCCTGCTTTTTTTCTCACTTGATGACGAGTAGTTGGCAGTTGCAGATGAACGACGACATTTTTCTGGGAAACCGAGTCGGGGATGTCAGGAACGGTCCCGCCTTGGCGGGATCCGCATGGCCTGACAAGGGTAACCCCGAGCGGTCAGAAAAATTAGGAGCGAATCGAAACTGCTCTATGAGGAGACGGTGAGAAAAAAAGCAGGGTTTCGCTCTCTTGCAAGGTGTATCCTTTCTCAAAATTTAGCGGGGTTGAGCGACTAATCTATGATCGACTTCGCGATCTTGTTGAGGTCTTGGAGAGTAGCGAAGCGGATGACGATCTTGCCGCCTTCGCCAGTTGGCGAATTCGTGCTGTGAATGAGTACTGGTGTCTTGAGTGTATCGGCCAAATTTCTTTCAAGCTCGGCAAATTTCTGATTCTGCTTCTTTGCTTGTCTCTTGTCTCTTGTCTCTTGTCTCTTGCTTGTAGAAGCGATGCTTTCAACCTCCTTTGAAGATACGCCGCCGGCCAGTATCTGCTGATACATCTCTCTCTGCTTTTTCTCGTCACTGAAAGCAAGAAGCGCGCGAGCGTGGGCTCGGCTTAATTTGCCGGACCGCAAGGATTCCCTAATATCTTGAGGTAAATTAAGCAGGCGGATAGCATTAGCCACAACTTCTCTTGATTTCGAGACCTTTTCGGCAATTTCTTTTTGAGTAAGGCCGAAGTCTTTAAATAATCGCCCATATGCTTCCGCTTCTTCTACGGGGTTGAGGTCTGTTCGTTGAACATTTTCTATCAAAGCCACTTCAAGGTTGATCCTCTTGTTTTCTCCTTCCGGAGAAAGGTCGTCTCTTACGATTACCGGCACATTGGGCAGACCGGCCAATTTGGCTCCTCTCAATCGCCTTTCCCCCGCTATCAACTGATAGTAGACATTCATTCCTCGACTACTTTCTTCTTCAACCTTGGAAACTAATAGCGGCTGTAAAATTCCGTACTTTCTTATGGATTTTGATAATTCCTTAAGGCCCTCATCGTCAAAATCACGCCTCGGCTGCTGGGGATTTGGTCTTATCTTGTTTATCTCGACATAAAAAACATTGTCCTTCTTTAATTCAGGGGTTATGTGCTTTGCGTCGGGAATCAATGAGTTTAAACCCTTACCAAGTCCAAAAAGTTTTTTCATGATGTTAGGTTAATTATTTCCTCTGCCAATTGCCTATAAGCCCTTGCCGCCCGCGAGCCGGGGTCGAATTGCAGAATTGTCTTTCCGAAACTCGGCGCTTCGGCCAACGACACCAGTCTTGGTATTACGGAATTAAAAACACGGCCGGGAAAATTTTTGTGAACTTCATTCAACACCTGTCGGGATAATTGATTTCTCTTATCATACATTGTAAGCAATACGCCCATCACTTGCAAATCAGGATTAAGTCCCTGCCGAACAAGATTGATGGTATTGATGAGCTGACTCAATCCCTCCAAAGCAAAGTACTCGCATTGCACAGGAATTACCACGTGTTCCGAAGCCGCCAAAGCATTTACAGTCAAAAGTCCCAGCGAGGGCGGACAATCAATAAGTATGTAGTCGTAATTAGTGCGAATAGAGTTCAAAACCTTCTTTAAGCGTGTCTCTCTTTCATCCATTGTCACTAATTCAACCGTCGCTCCGGCCAAACTTTGTGAAGCCGGAAGAATATCAAAACCGAAAAGCGAGGTTTTCCTTATTATCGTTTCCGGATTATGGTCAACGACGAGAGAGTGGTAAATGTTGGGGTGATCAGGACTCAAGCGAATTCCCAAACCAAGGGTAGCGTTGGCTTGAGAGTCCAAATCCACAAGAAGTACGTATTTCCCCATAGCCGCAAGATAACTCGCAAGCGAGCAGCTAGTGGTTGTCTTCCCGACGCCGCCTTTTTGGTTGCAGATGCTGATAACTCGAGCCATGATTTTATTTTAATGTTTTCAACCAAAAATACAAGTTTTAGGACTGGAAAAAACCATGGAAATCTGTTAGAATACTGGGGTATTGCCGCGGTGATGGAATCGGCAGACATACAGGTTTCAAAAACCTGCGAGCGCAAGCTCATGGGAGTTCGACTCTCCCCCGCGGCACCATTGAGGAAATTGCAAGTTTTGAAGGTTCGCCTCGCGGAGTTTATCCTGAGCGAAGTCGAAGGACTCAGCGACTAAATCGTACGGATTTTTCGGGGCAAAAAGAAATTCCCGATTCTGTAGAATCAGAAAAGAAAAATTTTTGCCATAAGAATTTTTGAATATGCCCCTAAAATACTAGGGATTTTTGTTTGCCTACCCGCACTTGACAAATATATGATCTTCGGTGTAAAATACGCACGGGGTGATTTCCATCCTAACGTTGCCATGAGGCAACGCTGACTAACCTCAGTCGGAGCGTGGCTCCGGAAAGGAAGTGCCATGAAAAGCGAAGTCCGCGCACTGGAACAGGCCGTATGTGGTCTCGTTGCCAAGCTTGACATTCTACTGACCGCAGAATTGGGTTTGCGACTGCTGGATGCTAGCAATGGTCTTCACATCAGCACTCCCGACCACTTGAGCGAACACCGAGACGACGCCTTCGTCACCATCCGTCCTGTCGGTTGGCCGAATGGTTCCTACATCAGCGCCCGATTTTTCTGGGGCTCTGGAAAATGGAAGTTGTATGAAAGTGGTCGGATTTATGCAAATCACCTCTCCATTCCAGTCCATGGGTTAATCTTCGAGCCATCCGATGATGGCGTGGGTGTCAGATTTCTTGTTGCGTCCTACGGGTATCAACGAGATTTACTTGCAAATAGCTACACCCAACTCATCGCGTCCCTGCAGCAGGATGCAGTGACGCATCAGAGATAAGCCATTTCTTCATTGGATCACCCCGCTTGCAAAGGCTTCGTCCTTGCGGCGGGGTCTTTATTTTTTAAAGAATAGTTGTGTACGCTCCGCGCAATCAAAACTTTTCCGCCAAAGAAAAAGTCGAGGGGCGAAAGCGGTTCGGACTAATTCAAGAATACTGCACCAAATTAAAAAGCGCTGAACGGTTTTAAACCGTCAGCGCTTTTGGGAAGACTATCCTCCCGAAAGAACAAGATTAATAACGTTTTGAATCACGTACGGGGCCGAACCAGAAGGAATCCGATAATCATAGCTCTGATACCAGATGTTCGAATTGCCCATCAGACCGTAAGCCAGCCGAAGAAGATTGTCGCGGTCGGCTTGCGTGGATGAAGGATCGAAATATCGTCCTGCAAACTCACGAATAATCCCCACCAAATCAACCTCATTTGGATGTTCCATAACCACAACTTCATCGGGCGGCATATGATGAATGAACATATATCTTGAAAGGATGTGTACCTGGGCAAAATGACCGGTATCAACTCGTCCATGCCCTATCTGACCAGTTGAATTTGTTTCAAGTGGTGGCCGTCCGTTACTGTAAGTCCACAAGTAATTCGGTTTTCCGTTTGCCGAAAGATCTCTGCTAAAACGTTCGACTTCAACCACCGGACACATTGCGTCATCCGAGCTCCCGATCAACATTATTGGCGTATTCATTCTACTGGCTACCGCTCCGTATGTTGCGTGGTCCCAGCGGGAACTGGACGGATCATCGCCAAAAGCCATCTTCCACCGGTTATCAAACTGGGCCACGAAATTCCAGCTTCCGGCATAGATGTTCGGCGGCTGAATGGTCGGAAGAAAATCGAAATAATAACGGTGCATCGCCCGAGAATCGATCCACGGCACAACCGCCACAGACGCGGCGATATCATTTCCAAGCACCGAATAAACGGACAAGAATCCGCCCTGACTTGCGCCAGTAACGCCAATTCTGCCGGAATCAATCAATCCCGGCATATTCTTCAACCCGTTAATCATGTTCTGAGCTCCGAGTATCACGCTCTGCGCGTCTCTTCCGGCGTAATGCCTGCCAAAAACAACAAGGACGGCATATCCGTTGCGAAGCGCCCAATTGACATTGCTTTGCTCTCTCGACCTGCCGGAAAATTCTCCGAACAATCCGAGATCCCAAAGAGGAGCCGCACCGCCGACAGTCACCGGACAATCACCGGTAGGCGTCATGCAGACTCTAAACTTTGCCGAAACTGGCAAAGAAACATCGTAATGGAAGGGGGTACCGAAGCTGACCAGCCAAGTCCACAACGAATCGGCCGGGTTTTCACTTGGAGGCGAAGAAACAACCGAATACGGATTGAAAAACACAATCACCGGATACGGCGCGTGTCCGACGTTGGGTAACGCCCCGATGGCATAATCAAAATCGCCGCTTCTCTGGTTAAAGGCCTCTAAAAGATAGACTGTATGCCCATAATAGCTGCCCACGGCGCCAACTACTCTGACTTGCGCCAGAGCAAACGACAAAGGCGCCAAAAGAACCGCCATCATGACCAAAATCCGAGTTATCATCGTCATTTCTTGGCTCTTCCTTTCTTGTGAAGGTTCACTATCCACTATATATTATAAAACATTTTACAATTTTTGCAATAGCAACTCGTGTTTGACTATTTTCCCAAAAATGATATAATCCTCCCGGTACTTTGAAGATGGGGTGGCCTAAATGGGACAGCCGATTAGTCTTGCAAAACTGCGCGTTTGGAAGTTAATGGAATTTGCCGGCATTTTGCCTAACAAGAAAAGGAGAGTCTTACTAGAAGAACTAGGCAGAAGATTTAAAGAGAATAGTTTAGAATCCGACGAAAGAAGGATATTGGCCGCCGACAAAATTTCGCCTAACAACAAACGGGAAAGAATGAAATTCTTGAGGCAAGAACTCAAAGCATGGGAAAAGAGAACCGCCGTATAGGCGGATTTTTTATTGCGCAAATAAATGCCTTCTCGTTAGAGAAGGCATTTATACTTCCGGCGCGGGTTCAATCGGAGATTCTTCTTGCTTAACTTCTTCTTGTTTGGCTTCTTCTTTGGTTTCTTCGGTCAATTTCTGTTCAACCGTAGTTTCTGATGAAGTTTCTTTTTTAGTTGTTTGTTGTTGGTCGCTAGTTGCTTGTTTCTTCTTGGGTTTCCAGCTTAGCATCTTTGGTTTATCCCAATACTTATAATTTACCAGGAGATTATTTACAGTAGGCGACACCTGAGTGCCTTTGGAAATCCAGTAGTTAACCCGCTCCATATTAACCTTGAACTCTTTCTTGTGAGGATCATAATTACCCAAAAGCTCCAAAAACTTACCTTTTGGTTTCTTAGTATGCTCGACGACGACGACCCTGAAATAGGCCTGTCCCCGTTTCCCTGTTCTCTGTAATCTGACCTTCAACATTGAGTAATATTGTACCAGAAACAAATTAAAAAACAATACGACGGGATCCCCGCCGAATAAATTTAACAAGCAGTAAGCTGTCTTTTGTCATTATAAGCGAGGATAACAACGGATATCATATTGATGTTTTTACCAGCCCTTTTTGGCCAGCGCGTCCTCCGCCGCCTGCTGTTGAGCTTCTTGTTTGGACGGCCCTTGGCCGGTGCCTATCAATTCTTTTTCTAAAAACACTCCCACTTCAAAATTCCGAGCGTGATCCGGACCCCATTCTTTCAAGACCTCGTAAGTGGGGGTAATGCCGACCTTGTCTTGGGCCATCTCCTGAAACAAGCTTTTGGCGTCTCGATACAGACGCTTTTCAATTATCATGGGCAGCTCTTTAAGGATGAACCGATTTATAAACTCCCGGCAGGGTTCATATCCTTGGTCAAGATATATCGCTCCTATCAGCGCTTCTATCGCGTTGGCCAAAATATATTGCCTTGCCCGGCCGGTGTCTTTCGCCTCTCCCCTTGAAAGAAGAACATAATCGTTCAAGTCGAATTCTCCGGTAATTTTAGACAGGATGTTTGCGTTAACCAAAGCCGCTCGCCAGTTGGTCATTTCCCCTTCGGGGTTGGGATAATTCTTAAAAAGATATTCCGTTACTACCAGCTCTAAGACGGCATCTCCCAGAAACTCAAGGCGCTCATTGTGGTCAAGCCGCCAACTGGGATTTTCGTTCAAATACGACCGATGAGTTAACGCTGTGATCAATAAGTCCTTGTTTTTAAAGCTGAAGCCTATTTTTGATTCCAGCTCAGAAGTTTTTTCTAACATTTATATTTAGAGCGAGAGGACAATCAGTTAGAGACACTAGAGACCCAACCTTTTGCATGGTCGAGGGCAGTATAATCGTTAAACTGCCCGAGAAAAGGTTGGGCGACCTGCCTGCCGGCAGGCAGGAAGTAGCCGAGTCTCGCCGCTGGCGGGACGGAGGCGTGTCTATAACTGATTGTCTTCGAGCTGTTTTTCTTCTTGGTCGCTTGTTTCTTGTTCCTTGTCTCTACTTTTCGCCGGCGGCGCATCATCCTTGCCCGGCTCGCCTATTTCTCTGTAAACAGTGCCCAATACTCCGTTAACGAATTTGCCGGACGACTCTCCGCCGAATGATTTGGCCAGTTCTATCGCTTCATTTATGGCCACTTTGGGAGGCACTTCGTCCCTCTTTCCAAATAACAGTTCGTAAAGGCCAAGACGAAGCACGTTGCGGTCAACTATCGCTATCTGCTCAAGAGGCCACTGGGGAGCAGCTTTTTCTATGATCTTATCCAGTTCGACTATATGCTCTATAACGCCGTCGACCAAGTCGCGGACAAAAGTAGTATCTTCCATTCCTGCGGCAAATTCTTGGATATTCCTTTCCATTATTCCCGGCAGGGTTTCTTCTTTTCTGCCTCGAAAATCCCACTCATAGAGTGATTGCATAGCAACTGATCTGGAAAGGTGTCTCGATGCCATTTTTAAAAAAATTACTTTGCCGCCGAATGCTGTTTCTTCTCCTTCTTCCTCAATGCTTTGGCTAAAACATTAACAACTTCCCCGCCTTTATAATAGCCACAGTGCCGGCAAACAACGTGCGGCAAAATTTCTCTCCCACAATGAGAACATTTTACTAATTTTTTGGGCTTTAGAGCAAGGTGGCTTCTGCGCCTTTTCTGCTTGCCCTTGGCCATGTGATGACGTGGTACTGCCATAGTTTTAAAATCTTAACACAAAAAAGGAATTGGCGCAAATAAAAGAGCCGCATTTGCGGCTACTGGTGAAGCATTATCTCCTCATCGAAATGTTCGGGGTTGATTACTTCAATTCGTGTACTCTCAAGAGCCAAGAAAAACGCATTGTACCTTCCAAGTAAATTTTGGAACTTTTAGGCTTGCTCTACCATAAAAACCTGAATACATTACTCTCCCGCCTCTGCCCCTGAAGGGAGTAACACATTCGCGCTATGATACATCATAGTATCAAAGTAGAGGGTGAGGAAAGAAAAAAGCGGTCACTAAACCGCAATCATCAGCTTCTCTCTAACAAAATTATTGTGATTCTTGATCTTATAAAGCAATCCGTTTCGTTCAAGAACCAACGACTTAATATATTCCGCGGAACGAGAAAATCCTTCCGCCACGAAATCAGCAACGATAAAATCCTCATAGCGAACAAATCTTGACGGAGCCATCTTTAGCTCATTTTCAAACCAGCCGTATATTCCACTTCTAGTAGCTCCGAGGGGATGGCTATCAACAAAGAAAAGGGCTCTATAAATCTCTCCCTTGGGTTTGTATCCGGATACCATGACCGAAATGACCGAACCGGCCTTCAAGGACTTTAAGAAGCTAATCGTTTCGGAGCGCTTGTTATCGCTAGTTGGGGTCATATCTTCCTTTCAACGAACCACAGATTAGCACAAACATATCAGACAAATTATTTTTTGACAAATCCTCTAAAGTATTTGGATGTTGTCCCCGTATATCAACAAGCACCTGCCTACTAACGACCAACCGTAACTATTGTCAAACATCCTGCCTTCTATTGCAAACACTGAGAAACACCAAACTAATAGCCGGCTAGGAGTTATGTGCTTGTTGTATTACGGGGTTGTCCACATTTGTCCGATCAAGAACAAAGAACTAAAATTAGGTTAATGAAATTCGTGCACCTCCATACTCACTCCCACTACTCTCTCCTTGACGGCCTCTCCAAGGTCAAGGATATGGTCAAGCTCGCCAAAGAGAATGGTATGACCGCAATAGCTTTGACCGACCATGGCGCAATGTACGGAGCCGTAGAGTTCTATATGGCCTGTGTGAAGAACGGCATCAAGCCGATAATCGGAGTCGAGGCATATGTCGCAAACCGAACCAGGTTTCAAAAAGAACCCCAAATTGATAACAAGCGATACCACCTGACGCTCCTGGCAAAAAACAACACTGGTTATCAGAATCTTATCAAACTTACCACTGCCGCCCATCTTGAGGGCTATTATTATAAGCCACGCGTGGACAAAGACCTGCTTAGAGAATGTTCGGAAGGGCTTATCGCGCTGTCCGGCTGTCCTGCCGGCGAGCTGGGGCGAGCCATCAAATCCGGAAACATGGAAAAGGCGGAAGCCGTCATTAAAGAATACCAATCGATCTTCGGCTCGGACAATTATTACCTCGAGATAATGAACCACCCTGACGTTGAATTTTTTGAAGATTGGAAAAAAGCTTTGATAGAATTTTCCCGCAAACTCAATATACCGCTTGTGGCCACCCAGGATTCGCACTATCTTCATCCCGATGACGCATTCGCTCATAAAACACTTGTAGCCATATCTACAAATACCGATATCACTGAAACCAAAATTTTTTCCGGCAACGGCCAATATCACTTCATAACCACCGAAGAGGCGCTAGAGTGGTTCAAAGATATCCCCGAAGCGATAGCAAACACGGAAAAGGTCGCCGAAAGATGCAACATAGAGCTTGGTCTGGGTAAATTCGTTTTCCCCAACTTCGAACTTGAAAAAGGCAAAACAGCTGACGAGGTCCTGAGTGAACTGACTATCAATGGGATCAAAGAACGAGGTTTGGATAATAACCCAAAAATTGAAGAGCGCCGTTTATATGAGCTTGAAGTCATAAGAAACAAGAATTACGCCCCTTATTTTCTGGTGGTTGCCGATATGCTCAGATTTGCCCACGAATCAAAAATATACACCACGGTTCGCGGTTCGGTAGCAGGCTCTTTAGTGGCATACCTTGCCGGAATAACCAATGTTAATCCTATAGATTTTCAATTGCCGTTCGAACGATTTTTGAACCCCTTCCGACCTTCAGCTCCCGATATCGACATGGATTTTGCCGATAACAGAAGACAGGAGGTCATAGAGTATGCCAAAAGAAAATATGGCGCGGACAAAGTGGCCCAAATAGGCACCTTCGGCACCATGCTGGCCCGAGGAGCAGTCCGCGACGTTGCGCGCGCGCTGGGTAAGCCTTATGAAATCGGCGACCGCATAGCCAAACTTATACCTATGGGCTCTCAAGGATTTCCAATGACGATAGCCCGTGCGATGGAGTTAGAACCGGAGCTCAAAAATTTTTACAACCGTGACGGAGAAACTCGCCAGATACTTGATATCGCTAAAAAACTTGAAGGCACCGTCCGCCATGTTTCCGTACATGCCGCCGGCGTAGTCATCGCTCCCAAACCATTGCTGGAATACGTGCCAGTACAATTCGATCCGAGAGAAAGCGATAAGATAATCACTCAGTATGATATGTATACGGTCGGCGAAGACGGAGTAGGGCTTACCAAACTTGATTTTTTGGGTATTCGCAATCTGGCAATTTTGGAAAACGCCGTGCAATTGGTACACAAACACAGAAATATTGACATCGATATTGAAAAAATACCTTTTGACGACAAGAAAACTTTTGAAATGCTGGCCAGAGGCGAAACGGAAGGTCTTTTCCAGCTAAATGGCGATGGCATGACCAAGTACTTAGTAGAACTCAAGCCGACAACCATCCACGACATCAACGCCATGGTTGCCTTATACCGACCAGGTCCAATAAATAATATTCCCGAATATATAGCCCGCAAACAAGGCCGTAGTTCTATTAAGTACTTCCATCCCAAAGCAGAAAAATTCCTTGAAAAATCATATGGCGTTTTGGTTTATCAAGACGACCTTCTATCAACGGCTTTGGAGCTGGCCGGTTATAACTGGGAAACGGTGGATAAATTCAGAAAAGCAGTCGGCAAAAAGATACCAGCAGAAATGGCCAAACAGCATGAAATCTTCGTCCAAGGGTGCCAAACCCACAGCGGAATGACAAAGGGACAAGCAGAGCAGATCTGGAACCTGTTCGAACCGTTCCAAGGATACGGTTTCAACAAAGCCCATGCCGCTTGTTACGGGCGCGTCGCCTATCAAACCGCGTATATGAAAGCAAACTTTCCGGCAGAATATATGTGCGCCGTGCTTACGGCAGAAGCCGGAGACACTGAAAAGATCGCCGAGATAATAACAGAATGCCAAAGAATGGAAATTGCCGTCCTTTCACCGGATATTAATAGTTCGTTCAAGGATTTTACGGTTATTAAAAACGAGCGACAAGAGACAGGCGACAAGAGACAAGGCGATCAGATAAGATTTGGACTCCTGACCATAAAAAATCTAGGCGAAGGCGTTGCTGACGCTATAATCGCAGAACGCAATAAAAACAGTGGATTTAAAGACATAGACGACTTTGTCACAAGAGTACAAAATAAAGACCTTAATAAAAAATCATTTGAGTCGCTGATAAAATGCGGGGCCTTTGACGCTTTCGGCGAACGGAATCAGCTTCTCGCCAACCTAGAGGCGCTGTTATCTTACGCCCATGAAAAACAAAAGAACGCCAGTCGGGGTCAAACAAGTTTGTTCGGCGATTCAACCGATGTATCTCTGCCGCCGCTACGCTTAATATCAGTCGAACCGGCCAAAGTCTGGGACAAACTAGTGTGGGAAAAGGAATTGCTTGGCCTGTTCGTATCAGATCATCCTCTCAATGAATTTCAGCTGGCATTGCGTCTTGAGAGAGTATTGCCTATCAAAAACATATCTTCCGCTACCGCCGGCACGATCAGGATAGGCGGAATAATAACTAAAATACAAAAAATAATGACCAAGACCGGAAGACCGATGCTATTCTCTTTGCTCGAAGACCTTACTTCAAAAATAGAGGTAGTGGTATTCCCCAATGTTTTGGAAAAAAATCCGGATATTTGGAAAGAGAACAGTATAATTGTCGCTACTGGTAAAATAAACGACCGCGACGGCAAGATAAAACTGCTCTGCGACGAAGTTAAGTCGATTGCCGCAATTGCATAAACTTGCTATGATTTCTAATCATGGCAGAAAATAATATCGAATATCTACGCCACTCTCTCGCCCACCTTTTGGGTGCGGCGGTTTTAGAATTGTATCCCGGTTCAAAGTTAGCCATAGGCCCCTCGATTGAAAATGGTTTCTATTACGATGTTGATATGAACGGAAAGCTCTCTGACGACGATTTGCCCCAGATAGAAAAGAAGATGCGGGAAATTTTGAAAACGTGGAACAAGTTTGAAGAAATAGAAGAAACGAAAGATTCCGCTCAGTCCCGTTACATAGAAAATCAATACAAGAATGAACTGATTAGAGAATTAGCCGAAAAAGAAGAAAAAATTACTTCTTACAAGTCGGGTGATTTCGTTGACCTTTGCCGAGGCGGCCACGTAACCAGCGCCAAAGACATCAACCCCGAAGCCTTCAAGCTTTCTCACGTCGCCGGCGCGTACTGGCGGGGCAACGAGAAGAATCCGCAACTGACTCGTATTTACGGCTTCGCTTTCACCACAAAAAAGGAGCTTAATGATTATCTGGCGATGCTTGAAGAGGCCAAAAAAAGAGACCACAAAAAACTTGGCATCGAACTGGATCTGTTTACTTTTTCTGAACTCGTTGGTCCGGGACTTCCTTTGTGGACGCCCAAAGGAACATTACTAAGAAATATTCTTGACGATTACGTCTGGAGTTTAAGAAAAAAACGCGACTACCAGCAAGTTGATATCCCTCACATTACAAAAAAAGATCTTTATGAAATTAGCGGGCATTGGGATAAGTTTAAAGATGAACTGTTTAAAATTGAAACCCGAGAAGGACACATTTTTGCCATGAAGCCGATGAACTGCCCGCATCATACGCAAATATATGCCAGAAAGCCTCACAGCTACCGCGAACTCCCCCAAAGATATGCCAATACGACAAAAGATTATCGCGACGAGCAAACAGGAGAACTCTCGGGACTTTCCAGAGTAAGAGCGTTTACCCAAGATGATGCCCACGTGTTTTGCAGAATGTCTCAAGTCAAAGAAGAGTTTCTGAAGATTTGGGACATAGTCCATGAGTTTTATGGCGCATTCGGATTGGCGCTTGAGGTCAGACTTTCGCGCCACGACCCGGAACATCCCGAAAAATACCTTGGAGATAAAGATAACTGGCAAAAAGCGGAAAAGGTCCTGCAGGACTTAATAAAAGAAAAAAATGTTCGGGCGATAGACGGCCTCGGCGAAGCGGCATTTTACGGGCCCAAGCTGGATTTTATGGCTAAAGATTCGCTCGGACGCCAATGGCAAGTTGCCACCATACAGTTGGATATGAATATGCCGGAAAGATTTGACCTTACCTGCGCCAATGAAAAAGGAGAGAAAGAAAGAATCGTTATGATTCATGCCGCAATTATGGGCTCAATCGAAAGATTTTTGTCGATCATTATCGAACATTATGCCGGTGCCTTTCCGGTATGGCTATCCCCCGTTCAGGCGATGATTCTACCGATATCCGATAAACAGAACAGGTGGGCAGAAAGTGTTCGAGATAAATTAAAAGAGGCCGGCCTCAGAGCGGAAGTTGATCTGGACAATGAAACGCTCGGAAAAAAGATACGGCAAGCAGAACTGCAGAAAGTCCCCTATGTTTTAGTCGTGGGCGAGAAAGAAGTTGAGGCCAAAGCCGTTGCCGTACGCCAACGCGGCTCCTTCGATAAAACTCAGGACAAGAAGGGAGACATCGGGCAGATGAAATTAGATAAATTCATTGATAAAATTCTAAAAGAAATAGAAACAAAAAAGTCCTAATTTAGGACTTTTAACTAGAGAATCTTGCTCCAACCATAAACCATACCAACCGTCTTTAGAAAGTTGCCCGAAGACAAGGCGATAAATCCCATTTTCCATCTAGCGCTTCCGCACAACACATCTGGCACCACGCGAAAACCCGGGATTGGAATTAAGCCGAAGGCAAACATCATGAGCAATCCCCCGCTTTTCAAAATAACAACAAACCATTTGAGTACTTTGTCTATATTTCTGAATAGCCATACTTTGGAGACTGGTTCTTGGTAATACTCTCTATTGTCTGTAAATTTAAGATACTTTCTGGTAAAACGTATCTCAAGGCCTTCTACAAAGTTACCCGCCCCCTCCTCACCTTTCAATTTTTTAACAAATTCTTTATCTTTGAGCCATTTCTCCATGACCAAACCCCTTATTTCTGACCATCCTTTATAACCGCCGAGCATTTCTAAGAAACCGACAAAGCCGACAATAAACACCACCCACAGTTTCGAATGATGATTCAGTAGAAGCATGGGAGCGATAATGAGGTCCGGATTGAACCAAGATACATAATAAACGCAGACAAGGAGATAAACAGGCCAAAGCTCGAGAATTTTGGCTATTTTTTTCCTCACATGCTAACATCCTCTATTGGAAAGAAACTCCATCTATACTACCGTTTTTAATGAGCAAAATCAATTCAACTAAAGTTATTGTTATCGTCGGTCCGACGGCTTCAGGAAAGTCGGATCTTGCCATAAAAATCGCTAAAAGGTTCGGTGGCGAAATAATTTCCGCAGACTCGCGGCAGGTTTATCGCGGGATGGATATCGGAACAGGAAAAGTCGCGCGAGACGCGACTTTTCCTGTTCCGAGTTCAAAAGTTAAAAGTAAAAAGTTAAAAGTTTTATCAAGTAAAGATTTCTACTCGAAAGGCGTAAAACATTATCTGATTGACATCGCTTCGCCTAAAAAGCAATTCACCGCAGACGACTTTAAAAAACTCGGAGAAAAAGCGATAAAAGAAGTTTTAACCAAAAATAAAATTCCGATTATCGTCGGGGGTACGGGATTTTATATTGACGTTTTGCTTGAAAGAATGGCTGTGGCCGAAGTTCCACCCAACAAAAAACTGCGCGCGCAGTTCGACAAGCTCACCGTTGAGCATCTTTTCAAGATGCTCAAAAAACTAGACCCGTGGCGAGCAAAGACGATTGATTCAAAAAACAAGCGCCGATTGATAAGGGCATTGGAAATTGTAATTAGCACGGGTAAACCCGTTACAAATTCCAAATTCAAGATTCTAAATTCTAAATTCAATATCTTATGGCTTGGGTTAAATCCAGACAAAGAAAAATTGACTGAAAAAATAAAAAAACGTTTGGATACCAGACTTAAACAAGGGATGATTGAAGAAGTTGCGCAACTCCACAAACAAGGGATTAGTTGGAAGAGATTGGATGACTTCGGACTGGAATACCGTTGGATTTCAAGATGGCTAAGAAACAATCCGCAATCCGTAATGCGTAATGCGCAATTCCTAAATTCTCAAGAATTTGAGAATTTGTTAAGAGATATTATCAAATACTCCAAACGCCAGATGACCTGGTTTAAAAGAAATCCCGAAATATATTGGATAAATCCGCCAGCCGGCGGACAAAAGAACGCCGAAAAATTACTTGTCCGATTCTTGCGGTAGACCGACTCTTTCTTGTCCCCTTTCCTCTTTCTGTCTCTCCAGCTTTTCTCTTAACTCGTCTTGGACCCGCCTTAACGCTTCCCGCCTTCTCTCTTCGGAGAGTTCTTTTTCTTCTTTTTCTCTTCTCCTAAATTTTTCCAGAACAGACATGGTTATTTAAGTTTACTCTTAATTATTTCCCTGCCTGCCGGCAGGCAGGTTCGACCACTTAAATTCTATATCTTTAATTTTCTTTTGATAATTTGCTCTACAATCTGCGGATTGGCTTTCCCCTTTGTTTCTCTCATAACTGCGCCGATAAGAAATTTGATCGGCGCCTCGCTGCCCTTTTTAAAATCCCCGATCGCTTTGGGATTATCGGCGATAACCTTACTCACCGCCATTTCAAGATCGCCGATATTTGATAATTGGGCAAGATCTTTTTCTTCTATCACCTTCCCCGGCGAAGCGCCTGTAGCAAACATTTCTTTCAGCGCCGTTTGGGCGCCGCTTGACGAAACTTCGCCGTGAAAAATTCTGACAACCAAGTCTGCCATCATTTCCGGCGATATTTTGGTATCCGCCGGTTCGGCATAAACCTCTTCAGCCATCCGTTTTAACTCGGTAATAATGTAATTGGAAGCAAGTTTAAATAATTTTTGTTGATGTTTCGGCTCTGGTCTTTTTAGGTGATCCAGCTTGTCAAAAGACAACAATTCCGATGCCACGTGTTCAAAGTAGTCCCCCAGTGTTTTGTCTGTGGTAAAAAGATCGATGTCTTTTTCGGGCAGACTGTACTGCCTGGCAAATCTTTCTCTCCTTTGCTGCGGCAACTCCGGAATTAACGCCGTTATTTCGTCGATAAAAATTCCTTGGTCTCTTGTTTCCCGCCCTTGACGAGGCTCGCCTTTGGCGGCTTGTCTCTTGTCTCTAATCAACAGCGGCGGCAAATCCGGTTCCGGAAAATATCTATAATCCTGCGCCTCTTCCTTTGATCTTTGGCTGAAGGTAGCACCTTTTTGTTCATCCCAGCCACGTGTTTCTTGCTTTACCTTCTCCCCCGCTTCAAGCAGTTCGGTCTGTCTTTTTATTTCATAATCAACGGCGTCGGCAGCAAACTTAATAGAGTTAATGTTTTTAATTTCAACCTTAATTCCAAACTTGTTGCTTGTCTCTTGTTCCTTATCTCTCAATGATATGTTGACTTCCACGCGCATCTGACCCTTTTCCATATCGGCATCCGATACGCCAAGGTAGCGCAATATCAACCGAAGCTCTTCGGCAAATTTTCTGACCTCTTCTCCGCTTTCAAGATCGGGTTCAGTTACCAACTCCATAAGCGGCACACCGGCACGATTAAAATCAACAAGGGAGTAATCCTTGTTCGGTAAATGGTACAGTCGCCCCGCATCTTCTTCCAAGTGAATTCTTGTTATCTTAATCTTCTTTTTGCCCGTCTCTTGTCTCTTATCTCTTGTCTCTATGTCCAACCACCCTCCATAGCACAGCGGTTTCTGATATTGCGATATCTGATATCCTTTCGGCAAGTCGGGGTAAAAGTAGTTCTTCCGCTCAAAAAAAGTGTCTTTCTCTATTTTGCAATTTAGCGCCAGCCCAGCCATAATTACCTTCTTAACCGCATCTTCGTTTGCAACAGGAAGCGTGCCCGGATGACCCATACATATCGGACAAACATTAATATTCGGATGCTTCTCGTCCGGGTCATTTAAAGAATCACAAAACATCTTTGTTTTAGTTCTTAATTCGGCATGAATCTCTAAACCAATTACTGGCTTATACATATAGAACAAAATATCACTATTTAACCAATAAAAAAAGCCCTTAATTGGGCTTACACAACAAACTTCAAGCGGCCGAGCTTCACTATAAACTCTTCCTGCTCGCGCTTGTTCGGCATTGATTCTGGAATCACATGGCTAGCTTTTTCAATGGACATCGGCCACTGGTGGACGCTCAATATCTCAAGTTCAAGCCGTGAAAATGAAAGAGCGTGGAGCTGGTAGTCCTCAAATGCCCGGAATGACATCGGGAAGGAGGCCTGAATGATCTTGGCCATCGCCTCGCCGTAAACACGGATCTCGTACTGGGCGTGAGTGTCCAGCCGAAGGCGCAAGAAGTGCATGAGGTTGTGGAAATCTATCTTCCAGTACCACTCGGTGTAGTTCGCTACCGGCAGCGGTATGCGAGCCAACTCGCGAGCAACACCTATCTTGAGCAGCTCCTGATAGTCGGCGTACTGGCGCCGATAACCGGCAGAGAGTATCTCTCTTACTCTTTGTTTTTCTTCATCGGAAAGATCTTCTCCTCGTCCTTGTTTGTTATCTACGGCCTGCTTCTTGATAACATCCGGCTCGGGCAGGTAGAATTGGTCAACCATTTCAGAATAACGGCCAGAGTATTCGTTGATATTTGCCGTCCGGTGTCTCACCCACTGACGAGCTACAAAAATAGGCATCTTGCAGTGGAACTTCACCTCCACCATCTCCGAAGGAGAAGTGTGGACATGCCGGCGAAGATAACGAATAAGATTCTCGGCGGTATTTACCGATTTGGTGCCCTGGCCGTATGAAACCCGCGCCGCATCAACAACAGCAAGATCGGTTCCCATATAATCGGCCAAATATACAAATCCATGGTCAAGGCACTGGATGGGCCGATACAGCCACTTCTCCGCGCCTTCGCTTATGGGACGAAGCGTTTGATTCACTTCTTCAAAAATACGGCTTGGAAGCTCTTCAGCCATTTTTGCCTCTACCGTAAAAGAACAGGTTCAGAGATAGTATCAAAAGTAACTAAGGAAAACAACCCGCGCACCAATCTCATCCGCTAGGCCGCCATTAAAAAAGGTAGCGGGATTGGTGCGGGGTTAAGTATTTGTTGCCAATCACTTTGTTCTTGGACAAATACTTAAAAAGGGGCAACCATGCCCCATCTGACCCCTAATCCTTAATGCCAAGTATCGGATAAATATATTTCCGAGCATCGGCGAAAATGGCTTTTTGCCCATCCTCGCCTTCCGGTTCAGCATCAATTAGATGACAGTTGGGATATAGAGCCGCCAGCGCTCGATAGTTGCTTGTCACCCGGCGGGTCTTTAGTTCGTCTTCAAAAGCATCGCATTCTTTACCCGACGCTTTTCTGCGCCTCATCGCTGTTTCCGGCGTAATATCATATATGACTATAAGGTCTGGCCAGAAAAGAATCAGCCCCGCTTCCGCGAACATCGTCTCATGCAAAGCGACGATCTTTTGAAAATCACCAATGCTGTTTCCGCCGTAAACAATAGTGCTGTCCATACCCCGATCACAAATCACATTTGTACCGGAGGCCAGCGCTGGAATAATGACATCTTGATAATGCTGAATGCGGTCCCTGATGAACCACGCCTGAAATTCTAAATCGGTGATTTTGATTTTTCCTTCTATGCCATCTTTAAGCGTGTACTCGGAATCGCGATCAAACAAAATGTCATATATTTTCTGGCCTATCGGACCCCTTGTCGGCTCATGTGGAAAGGGCGACAGAACTTTAACTTTTGGATACCTAGCCCGAAGAACTGTTTCGAGTCGGCGAGCCTGAGTGCCCTTGCCCGAATCGTCAACGCCTGCCAGCAAAATAAATTTGCCGCGAAAGGGATTTGGAATCATTTCACTCCTCGCTAAAAGAACTTGAGTTTTGAAATTTTAACCGAAAAATTAAAATTCGTCTCTGTTGATAACAAAAAACCGCCTTGCGGCGGTTTTTTGGAGTTATTTACTTCATCCTTTTCAGAAATTGCCGTACCGGCCAACCCCTGCTTTTTTTAAAAGTGAGGTGAATTGGTTTGAGAGTAAAATTTGAGTAGTAAAAAAGCGTGAGATTATCACGCCAACACCTTAATAATTATCGGGTGTTTCTGCAATCGTAACCCGCTTGACTTTTGGAAAGCACAAATAGAGATATGCTGCCATTGGTCGGGCCATATGCCAAATATACTGAGTTTCCTTCAGGATCACAAAAACGATCAATGTGTTTATAAAGTACGGAGCTAAATTTCATTTTCGTGGTTTGTATAAAGCTGTCTTTATATTGCCAGCCGATATTTGAGCTTAGGGCATATCCGGAAAAAATTCCCACTAGCAAAATGCCTACCATCAACGTAACCCTCTTTCTCATAATACTCCTCGTCTTTTAAATGTACGGCAACTTGTGGAGATTTTATCACACTCATAATAAAAGTCAATAGCGGCTTGCTATTTACATAGTAGTTAAAATATGTTATAATAAGAAAATGGGTCACGTTCCTTTCCAAGAGAGGTGATAAATGTTCAAGCGTTTGTGGGAGTGCCTGACCGTCTGGTCTGTGCCTCCGACATCGCTTCGGGGAGCACAGGCAATTCTGGCACACGCGGCTGGAGAAAACAGTCCGAGTGATCCTGGTATAGTCAACGAGTTCCTCGCTGGCTTGATCAGACAGCTCTACCAAGAGCTGAAAGTGCCAGTAATCATCCAGGGCGAACTCAAATCCTGCTTATCCGACGTCCCGCTGACTGCGGTGAGTCCACGGCAGGAGGAAACAACCCCCAACTACATAAACACCTTCGACATCGCGCTTTGGCAAAAAGCCGAGTGCGACAAGCTGGGTGCAAAGCATGTGGTCCTTGTTTCGTTCTACCCTCATTACTGGCGAGCCATGAAGGCAACTGAGAAGGTCGGCCTGACTGTTCTCGTACCGCCAGGACTGAAGGAAATGTACGATCCGAACAACAGCCAGAAGTGGGCTCGCTACAAGTGGGTCAACCGCTTGTACGAACTGTTCCTGGCTCGCCCATACTTTCTACTGAAAGGTTGGGTCTAGACGCCCGTGATCGAGTCCGCGTATCATTACGCCGCACTCCTCGCGGGCTCTTTCATTTTTCTGACCTATTTATAAAGTCACTACTTCACCCACGCACCAATCTTATCCGCTAGGCCGCCATTAAGAAAGGTAGCGGGATTGGTGCGGGATTCCGTTCGCTTCGCCGAGTCTAACTCGGCTCCGCTCACTTCACCTCGATCCCCATAGAGATAGCTGTACCCTCAATAATTATGGCTTTTTATTTAGATCCAACAGCTCTTGAAACTGTTCAGGATCTCTATTCTTTGAAAATCCCTTTATCATTCTGTGGCCATCAGGACCCATCTTTTGAACAAAAATAGTAATATCTCTTCCGTTGGATTCAATATCACTGCAAGTCCAATCATTCTCGATATCGCCGCTTGTTCTCTTAACGGCTACCCGGTCGCCAATTTTAAATCCGAGATCAAATTCTTTTTCTGGATTTGGATTTTCAAAAGTCATAATTATTTAACTTCAATCCCCATAGACCGGGCGGTGCCTTCTATTATTTTAACCGCTCCTTCAACGTCGTTGGCGTTAAGGTCAATCATTTTCTGCTCCGCTATTTGTCTGACCTGGTCTTTGGTGACTTTGCCGACCTTGTTTTTGTTTGGCACACCCGAACCTTTTTCCAGGCCCGCAGCAACTCGCAAAAGATACGCCGCAGGCGGAGTCTTTAGTTTGAAGTCAAAACTCCTGTCTTCATAGATGGTTATCTCAACGGGTGTGACCTGGCCCATTTTGTCCTTGGTTATATCGTTGAATTGCGACACGAACTGCTGAAGGTTTATCCCATGAGGACCAAGGGCAGTACCAACCGGCGGAGCCGGCGTTGCCTGACCGCCGACGACTTGGAGTTTTACTATTGTTTTTATTTTTTTTGCCAATTTTGCCCAAGAGCGTAGCGATTGGTTGCAAAATTGAGCACCCCGCTTCAATTTTGCTATCTGTAGATCACTATACCCTGTGATAAATAAATACGGCTGAAACCCTCTCGGTCTGCGCATCCCGAACAGGGACATCCCTTACGGGCGAAGCAGACCGACGTGGCTTATCCCGCAAAATTGGGGCGGGGTAGCCTACATTTTATTTTCTATAATTTTTTAATCTGTAGAAAGTCCAGTTCGACTGGCGTCTCCCTGCCGAATATCGTTACCAGCACTTTTACCCGGCCTTTTTCCATATCTATTTCGGATATCTTGCCGTCAAAATCCTTGAACGGTCCGTCGGTTATTTTTACCCTATCGCCCACCTCGACGTCAATCTTGTACTTAGGCTCTTCAACGCCCATCCTCTTCAATAATGTTTCAACTTCTTCGCTTGAAAGCGGAGTTGGCACAGTACCGGCTCCGATAAATCCGGTCACATTCGGTGTATTTCTAACCACGTACCAGGAATCGTCGTCCACCATCATTTCAACAAGAACATAGCCCGGATATATCTTCTCCTCTATGGTCTCTCGCTTACCGCCCTTTATCCTTATCTTTTTTTCTTTGGGAACCAAGACGCTGAATATCTTATCCTCAAAACCAAGCGATTCCACACGCTGTTTCAAGTTTCTGGCCACGTTATCCTCATACCCGGAATAGGTATGGATCGCGTACCAATTCTTTTCTCCGGTTGTTACTTGTTTTGGCATTTTGCCCAAGAGCTTTAGCGATTGGCCGCAAAATGCCAACCCCGCTTATATTTTACCGTCGCTAATGCTCTCTAATTATGTGTTAATAAATACTTTGATATTGGTTTGCAATCCGCGTGTCCCGAATAGGGACATACTGTTATGGGCGCAGCGGATTGCCCGTAGAACATCCCGCAAAATATGTGCGGGGTGGCCACTTATTTTATTACAAATTTATTCAACAACCACTCAAACATAAGGTCCAGCAATCCTAAAAACACGGCTGTGGCCAAGCTAACAGCAACTACCACTGCCGTATACTGGATAATCTGGTTTTTGGTAGGCCAGCTTACTTTCGACAATTCATGCCTGACCTCCTTAAGGAATTGGGTGACTTTTTCCATTATAATCTGTGAATTAAGGTATTTTAAATTGCCCACGGGGCAATACTTAAGTAAAGAATATCATAAAACCATATTGTTTGTCAAAAGCTGGCGCTTCGGTTCTCGGAATGAGGCATCATCCACTCCCGAAGAACTCTGTCGGCTCCCCGACCCTTTAGGACATCGGGGCTGTCTTCTTTTGGACATCTGTGGCCAATAAATAACCCGACCGAAAATAATACTTTAGATTTTCCAAAAAAATCATCCCGTCGTACGGATACAGCTTGCCAGGTCTCGTGTTTTTATAGTCAAATATGCCTTCGTTTTTTATGTTTTCAAGCACCGGATGATTGTGGTCTCCATCGATCTCAACCTTCCCCGGCTCATCTTCTTGCATCCTAAAAGTAGCAATCTTCTTTTGCTTCGCGTCTTGGTCTAACTCATAAAGATCCACGAAATAAAAAAGTGTCATGCGAGTGTCCCCTTGTTTAATAATGCTTGCGCTCTCGTTTTAACGCCTTCAACAAATTCGACAACCTCAACATGGTCTATTCCCTGTTTTAAAGAATCGATATCAGCCAAAAGAAGTCTGAGGGATTCTTTCATGTCTTCCGATAGTTGGGTTAGATTTTTATCTCTGGCTTTTTTTAAAACCTCTTTCTGCTCAGAACCGCCAATAATTAAGGAGAGATAGTCATGGTCAATAAGCCACATTCGGCCGGTACTCGGGTCAATCAAAAAATTCCCATCGTGTCTGTCTCGATTGTCGATTAGATAATCAAAAACGGCAGCTTTGGCTAGCCATAAATCGTCAACAAAATATTCCCAATTAATTACCTGTGAAGCAACTTTAGCAAAAATACGTTCTTGCAGAACCCCGGCGCATCCTTTAATTGTTCTAGTTACCGTGGGGGGTACAAGGCCAAATCCCAGCCTCTTGTCGATTCTCGCCGCTATCAACTCAAGTTCGCTCCTCAAAAATAAATGATGGTGTGATACGAAATTGTCAGAAGTTTCCTTAAACATCGCCTGACCGTCGTCTTTGAGCTTTACCACACTGATTTTGAAATATCTTTGTAATTGTTCGACGCTTTCTATCTCCCTTTTTTCCAAAACCGATTCAACTTCAATATCAACTTCCGGACCGGTTTCCGGTTTTGGCGTCTCATGTTGTTCTTCAAAACTTTGACCCTCCATTGATTAGCGCAGTAGCGCAGTAATTGGTAGTTAGTAGCATTACCGCAACCTGCTGCGCTACAACCTACTACCTACTGCGCTAATTTTAGATATCTAAATTTTGGACGGACTTGGCGTGAGATTGTATGAATTTCTTTCTGGGCATAACTTCCGAACCCATCAATACGTCAAATATCCTGTCGGCCTCGTGCGCGTCTTTAATACCTACCTGAAGAAGAACTCGATTCTGGGGATCAAGAGTCGTTTCCCACAACTGGGAAGGATTCATTTCTCCAAGACCCTTATAGCGCTGGATAGACACTCCGGATATTTTCTCGCCCTCCGTAGCTTCAACGTCCTCTTTTCCATCCCCCTCCAGTGGTGTTACTTCAAATTCACTGTCTTTTTGCGCTTTGCGCTTTGCGCTTGCTTGCCCTCCGGAGCCTTGGCGAAGGAGGGTATCTTTTTTTATTTCGGCCAGTATTTTTTCTTTTTCATTATCATTGTAAGCATAGAAAATCTTGCCTGATTTTTGAATTTTATACAGGGGAGGTTGAGCTATATAAAGATGGCCTTTTTCTATGACTTGAGGGAAATACCGGTAGAAAAGCGTGAGCAGAAGCGTTCTGATGTGCGCACCGTCAACATCAGCATCAGTCATTATCACTATTTTGTGGTAGCGTAATTTGGATAAGTCGAATTCTTCGGCAATGGCAGTACCCATCGCTATAATTAAGGCCCTTATTTCTTGGTGGGCAAGCATTTTATCAATTCTCGCTTTTTCAACGTTAAGAATTTTACCCTTAAGCGGCAAAATGGCTTGAGTTCGACGATCACGTCCCTGCTTGCTGCTTCCGCCGGCTGAATCGCCTTCCACTATAAATATCTCCGACTCCGCCGCGTCGCGGCTTGAACAATCGGCAAGTTTTCCGGGAAGGGTCATTCCCTCAAGAGCTCCTTTTCTAAGAACAGTTTCTCTCGCTGCTTTGGCCGCAAGACGGGCTTTTGAGGCCAGTATTACCTTCTCCAGTATTTCTCTGGCGTCAGTAGGATTTCTTTCCAGCCAATCGTTAAACTCGGTGCCCATAACTGTTTCTACGGCGGTCCTGGCGTCGGGAGTGCCTAGTTTGGATTTCGTCTGGCCTTCGAATTGAGGATCTTTAAGTTTTACGGAAATAATCGCCGTAAGACCCTCTCTGATATCCTCGCCTGTTAGGTTATCGTCTTTTTCTTTCAAGATGCCATTCTTGCGGGCATAGTCGTTTAAAGATCTGGTAATCGCCGATCTGAAACCGGTCAAATGCATTCCGCCTTCGTGGGTATGAATATTGTTGGCGAAACTTACTTCCTGCGAATGCAAATCGTCGACATACTGCAAAGCCACTTCAACGAATATGTTTTGCTGTTCTTTGCCGACATAAAAAACATTTTTGTTCTTTAGGTCAAGGTTTCGATTTAAAAACTCAATATATGAAACCAGCCCACCCTCAAAATAAAATGTGTGTGAGGGGGATTCGGTTATTTCTTTATTTTGGCGTTTGCTTAAATATTTGACAGGGGTTCTTTCATCTTTGACGCTTATCCTTACTCCTTTGGTCAGGTACGCTTGCTGGCGCAAGTGAGTCAATATTTGGCCCCAGTCAAATTTAATTTCTTTGAATATCTCTAGGTCCGGCTCAAACTCAACAATCGTGCCGGTATCTTTGGCAGAGCCGATCTTTTTGACCGCCTTTTTAGGTTCGCCACGAACGTATTCTTGTTCAAAAATACCGCCATCGCGATGCACTTCGGCGCGCAAATAAATTGAGAGTGCGTTTACCACCGATACACCAACTCCATGCAACCCACCCGAGACCTTGTAGGCGCTGTCGCCGAATTTACCTCCGGCATGGAGAACCGTAAGAACCGTTTCCAAAGTTGATTTGCCTGTCTGCTTGTGTTTCTCAACGGGTATGCCTCGCCCATCGTCCTTTACCCTAACTCTGTCGTTCGGCAATAAAATAACCTCGATATTCTTGGCGTGGCCAGCCATCGCCTCGTCGAGCGAATTATCAAAAACCTCCCATATCAAATGGTGAAGGCCTTCCGGTCCGGTAGAACCGATATACATACCGGGTCGTTTCCTGACTGGTTCCAGACCCTCAAGAACCTGTATGGACTCGGCGGTATAAGATTGTTTATTTTTGTCGTCTTTTGCGGCCATTTTATAATGAGTAATCCCGCTCATCGGGACCATTTAATCTTATTCAATTATATCATTTTTAGGAGTCACAGGCAAGACGGAAATCTTGATAATTTCTATCTTAATTCGGCGTTAAACTGTCCCGCTGTTTCGTGATAAATCTTGTCCTGGATTACATCTACTTCCTCGCTTTTAAGCGTTCTCTCCATGCTTCTATAAATAATACGGTATGTATAGCTTACCTTGTCCGAGCCGAACTTGTTTGAGTCTTCGTATTTGTCTATCAACTCGACTTGCTCAACCAGATCTCCGCCAAGATCGCGAATAAGATCAAAATAATCGTTGGGGACAAAGTCCTTGCTGACCACAAAAGAAATATCGCGGGTTATGGGCGGGTACTTTGAAACCTCCTGATATTTTTGGCCGAGTTTCAATTGCTTTTTAATTCTTTCGTCTTGAGACCACAGAAGCCGAATGTCAGGCAATTCCATTGATATCATTGCAAACCGCTCTAAGCCGGGACCGAAGGCCCAGCCATTCCACTTGGATGAATCAACGCCGAATTTCTCAAGCACACTCCCCTTGACCACTCCGGCGCCCGCAACCTCAAGCCACTTTCCGTCTTTGTTTATTTCCATTTCAATGGAAGGATCGGTATATGGAAATCTGTCGTCATTGAAACGAATCTGAACGTCGGAGCCGAAAACCGCTTTGGCAAAACCGGATAATGCCTCTTGCAATTCACTAGTTGTTATAATGTCTTTGTCTTTCGGAGCAAGATACCAACCGTCTATCTGGTGAAACACATTCATATGGTGCCGGTCGAGTTCATCCCGCCGGTAAACTTTACCGAAACAAAATGCACCGACTGGCTCACCGGCAGCCATGCGTTTTTTAATACTCTCGTCTTTCAAATAGTAATACCACATAACCGTGGTGTGGGTGCGGAGAATGTGATCATTATCCACATAGTAGGTGTCAGACCGAGAACGCGCCGGATGATCGGCGGGAAAGTCAAACAGGTCGAAACTGACGTCAGTCGGCACAATCTCCGGAACCTGAATCACGTCGAAATTTTTAAAACTTGGCCAATTCAAAACCCGCTGAACTATTTCATAAAGCGGATTGCCGGGAGTTCGGGAAAGATCGGGCATAGCCAAAAACCGCTTCATACGCAACCCATCCGGATCCCGCCTTTCATTAAGCTGTTCGGCAATTTCAACTTCTTCCGGAGATTCTATTTTGATGAATTCTTTCGCCATCTATTTTTTAAAATTATCCTGATACCCATAACCAAGCCGGATAAGACAAGGACTAGGGATCCGAAAAATAAGAATTTTATAAGTTTGCCGGCAGTATACGGATCGTAACTGGTTGCTATGATAACCAACCCCGCAAAAGACGAAACTGTGATTATTAAAACAGCCAAGTTATATAACATGGCGGGAGCGACGGGACTCGAACCCGCAACCTCTTCCGTGCACTTGTCCAATACTTTCGTAGTGGTGTGGACTATATCATTCCCATAGAAGAATCTTTAGGGACTCCGGTATCTAGTCTCTACGGCGCCCAAGCACTTTCTACTAATTACGAAGAAAATGCCTGGTTCCCACGGTGTTCGCATGTCTTAAAGATTTAGCCTTCACCGTTATCCCGGAATTTTTCAATCCGCCTTTCGACGAAAAGCTGCAAATTCTACAGGGAAGCGCTCTAACCAATTGAGCTACGCCCCCAAAAAATTGTTAAAATAATGTTTGAATATATCCTTTTTTCTTCTCAAGTACAAGCCTTTTTCTTTCTGATACATAAAATTATAGAGTCGCAGACTATCTCGCGTTGAAAAACATAAATGATGCCCATTGGTGGTATAAAGGGAGCCACCTACCGCAACTTTATGATTTTCAAGTATCAGTTTAAGCTCTTCTAAAAACTTTCTGCTTCCGGAAGTAAACCCGGTGATAATTATGGTGCTTTTACTTTTTCTACCTTTCCGCCGATAAGTAGAGACTGACACGTGTCCATCGCCATCAAAATATCCACGCAAAAAATCATTAAAATAATCATCGGGAATATTTGGTAATTTAATAATATTACTTTTCGCCGGCATCATTCCCAACCCAACCAAATCACTGAATATTTCCTTACTCCCAATTTGTAACCTATATGCCGGTTTCCACTTCTTATCTCTTTTACGACAACTTATTTTGTGGTTAGAACAAAGTGCATTTTTTATTTTAACAATAATACTTTTATCGGTTGAAACAAACTCCATAAAATGGGCTCCCCTATTATTTATTATCATATTCCCATCCGCTGCGAAAAATCCTAAAACATATGCCATTTTTGGAGACCATTTTTTGAAAAAATTTTGATTAAGAGTTCTGTAAATAGGCATCGAAATCACTATAATATTATCATGAATTTGGCTAAATTAAAAGCCCCTACGGGCTTTATCTATCGAACGATTCCTTCTTTGCAGCCTCTGAAAGCTTAACGAGATATTTACTCGGGTTAGCCATAAATATACCCTGGGCTTCTATAAGCGTGCGACCACCGATATAACTAATCATGGAAGCGATGTGGCCGGCCATTTCTCTGACAATGGGCACAACTGATCCTCTGGCTTCGACTTCTTTTTCAATGCCTTCCGGACTCATCCGAGATGAAATTTCATACGGGTCATCGGCTTCTTCTGCTTTTAATTTTTGGTGCATCGCTTCACGGGACGCCATGCCTCTGAAGCTTTTTACGCTCTGGCCTGTAGATTTCCGAAATACCAGACCTGGAGTTTCATCGGTACTGGCAAAAAGGCCGCCAATCATAACAGAATCACCACCCAGCAATAAAGCCAAACTTATATGACCATCCCTTTTGATGCCTCCGTCGGCAATTACCGGAATTTTGGCAACCCTGGCACATTCATATATCGCCTGCGCTTGAGTAACGCCAATATTGGTATTGTATCGAGTCGTGCACGCCGAACCTGGGCCCAATCCCACCTTGACGCCGTTGACCCCGAAGCGCTGATAAATCTCCACCGCCTCCGGAAGAACGACATTGCCCACAACTAACTCCGTATCGGGGAATTTTCTGCGGAATTTTCTGACCGCTTCTATCCCGGGCTCGGACTGGAAGTTGGCTATATCCATAACTATCACGTCAACGCCGGCCTTAACCAATTCGGATGATCTTTCAAGAAAGTCCCCGACCGCTCCCACCGCGGCTCCGACAACCAGACGTCCGTTGATGTCCTTGTTGGCGAGAGGGTATCTGTCCAGGTTCTCAATGTCTTTGGCTGTAATAAGACCGACGAGCTTGAATCCTTCGTCGACCAACGGCAGTTTTTCTAACCGACTCTTGTCCAGCAGTTTTTTGGCTTGGTTAAGCGTAGTATCGGGGCTTGCGGTAACAAGCCGCTCAACGGGCTTCATTCTGTTGGCAACCGAGTCGTTATCCCGCGCGAATCGTACGTCTCGATGGCTTAGAAGACCGAGGAGTTTTCCCGACTCATCTAGAATAACCAGACAACCGACCTTATTCCTTTCCATCAACTCTTTGGCCTGAGCTATCGTGCCATTTTTAGAAATATTGTGCGGCTGAAGTATGATATGACTTTCTTTTCTTTTTACTTCTCTGATCTCGTCGCATTGTTCCTCAATACTCAAATATCTTTCAATAATCCCTATGCCGCCCTCTTTGGCCATAGCAATCGCCATTCTGGCTCGAGTGATTGTATCCATATTGGCTGATACTATGGGAATATTGAGTCCGATATGTTGAGAGAAGTTGGTGGCCAAAGATATGCCTTTTCTCGTCTTGACCTTGCCCCAACCGGGCGGATTAAGAAAATCATCAAAAGCGTGGCCCCTTAACTCGGAGCGAAGCCAGCGATCATCCTGCTCACTTCTCATTTTTGCCTTTCCCGATTAAAGAACACTGGCTATGATATACCAAAAATTAAAAACCCCGCCAAGTGGCGGGGCGCTATTTGTCTAAATCGGAGTGCCAATATATTTTCTCTATTTTACGGGTACCACCGTAAGTAATGTTGTGTTTCCACGGAAAACCAGTTCCCTTAGAACTGTTGCTGACAGCCTCCGTCTCGCTTACACAAAAACCTATGTGGGAAAGCTCGACATTTTTATCTCCGAGAAGTCCGTCATCAGCCAGCCGTTTTTCCCAAACAACAACGGCGCCGGGTCTTAATTCTTTGATTTCATACCAACCGCTCAATACAAGATCTTTTTCGGTTCCATAAACTGTTGAATGCGGACGCTTAATTAATTCTAGCGTAAGCAGTATCCAGGAAACAAAAACGCCGCAGGAATTCTTGCCGTCTTCAAGAAGATCTATCTCTTTTCCATTCTCATCAGCATAAAGATTACGGAATAAATAATTGCCGCTACCCTTTACGGAATTCTCTATTATCGCCAGCAACGACTTGAGTTTTTTGATACGGACGTTATGAATCGGAAGAGGATGTTCTTGGTTTGACATAATTATCTCCGCTAAAGTTCTTTAAAGAAATTTAATTGATTATTTGGTTTCAGTCAACCAAAACCCCACCCTGAAATTATCGCACGGGCGGGGTTTTGGTTGACTTTATAATTGCTACCTCGGCGCCACTTCTATCCAGATCGGTATCGGCTTCTGTATGTTCACCGCCTGAGTCGGACCGGTGCAGTATTGGCCGGGGGGCAAAGCA
>Ga0154945_102_pt1 | contig 114706 bp, 125 predicted proteins | sample RifCSPhighO2_01_FD_105913 | JGI IMG/M metagenome (GOLD analysis project Ga0154945, IMG submission 105913) | Candidatus Yanofskybacteria bacterium RIFCSPHIGHO2_01_FULL_43_42 | reverse complement strand
TTTCGGAAGTTATACCTTATTTTTAGCTTTTTCACTTAGAAGCTTAGATAAAAATATCTTCAAATACCCTGTTTTTTCAAATCGTTATCTGGTCGGTGGTGTAGGTATTGGATTGGTTCTTATGGTTACGGCTATCTATACTCCATTTATGCAGTCTTTGCTAAAAACAACCCCATTGCCTTTCTACTGGCTTTTAGGAGTTGTACTAATTGGCCTAGTTAATATTCTAGTAGTTGAGTTTGGGAAATGGATTTTCCGTGGCAAAAGATTAGTAGAAAGGGTAAGCTAGACGAATAAAACTGAGGTAGAATGAGTGGCGCCCGCACGTATTAAACGCGCGGGCGCATTTTCGGCTAGGCCACCTTTGATTTTGCGGGCGCCTTTGCCGGCGGTGATGTCTTCGGCTTCGAAGGCAATTCCTTCAGATCATTTCGATCCTCTTCGGTTAACGGAGCGACCTTTGACATCACTTCTGGAAAGCGTTTTCCATTCGAACCGAAGACGCTCCATGAGCCGGACCAGAATTTCTCTTTCTCTTTCTGGTCTAGGCGGTAGGTCGCAAGGCCCAGCTCGCCTTTGCTTGCAACGAATGCAATGGCAAGAACGTCATTCTCCAGGAAACCAATTCCTCTGGCAGTGACTTCGCCTCCCTTGTTGACCCACAGGACATCGAGCGAATCGCCGTTAGAGCTGATTGTCACGGCCTGCTGGTACTGATCCCCGTCGGCATTGATGCCGACAGAAACATAGATTCCCTCGATTTCTTCGAGCACGATCCCCGGCACCGAAGGCACTGCTTCCGCTTGTGGTGCTGGCGGAACCTGGGGCTGTGGCATCTCCTGTGCCAAACCGAACGACGGAAGAACGAAACCGAGCATTGCGACGATCAAACTGACGAGCCCTTCCTTCATGACACACCTCGATTCCCAGGTTCTTGTGGCCAAATTGCCAACGAACTCGGATACCTATATTGTACGCCTATTTATATGAATCGTCAATACCCGTGGGTAATGTGCCGGATAAGTACACCGGTAACACTTTTTATATATGGGGGGCAACTCGACAAAGTATACCCCATAGGGGTATACTTTAAATATGGAAAATCAAAATTTAAAAAAGCGGCTTATCAAGCGCCTCCGTATCATTGCCGGCCAAATTAGAGGAATAGAGAAGATGGTTGAGCAAGACAAGTATTGTGTGGATATTATTACCCAGTCTTTGGCAGTTAAAGAAGCTTTGTCCGGTATTGAAAATATTGTTTTGGAAAAACACCTTTCAACACACGTGGTGAAACAAATGAAGTCTAACCAGACAGAGAAAGCGATTCGCGAAATTCTTGAAATTCATAGATTATCAAAGAGAAAATGATTAACCCGGCATTAAAAAGACCAATTATGATAGGTATTCTGGGAACACTGGTTCTCTTGGCGATTTATTTTACCGTCGTTAGTTTGATATCTGATACTCAATTGGCCGTCAGCCAATTTGAAAAATTTTGGTATTATATTGTGTTTTTGGCAGTTGGTTTCGGAGTTCAGGTCGGGCTCTATATTTACCTTAGACAAGCAATTCGTCTCACGGAGGGTTCAGGAAAAATAATTGCTGTTTCCGGAGGTACTTCTACCGCGGCGATGATCACCTGTTGCGCTCATTATTTGGCCAACATCGCGCCATTGATAGCTACGGCCGGCGTGATTACTTTTTTAACACAATACCAAGCTCAATTCTTTTGGATTGGCTTGGCTTTCAATATCGGCGGAATTGCTTATATAGCCAATAAAGTTCGTAAAGTTTCTAAGTATATATAAAAATATTAACGCAACAAAGAAATGAAGAATATTATTGTCATCATGGTAACTTTTGTAGGAATTACTGCTCTTGCTGTTTATATTATTAATACCTCATCTGAACCTTTAACTGAACCGTCGCTATCACCGACAATAGGGAATGATCAATTGCCAAGCAATCTCGAATCTCAAACCAATAACGAGGGATCCGTAAGCATAACAGCAACTCCCAAATTATTGGAAGAGATTCTGGGGTTTGAGGTAGTAATGGATACACACACGATAGAACTATCTGAAGATATGGTCGAGGTTGCAGTATTAATTGCTGACGGAAAAGAATATAAACCCGTTTCTTGGGAAGGTGCCGGACCCGGAGGCCATCACAGAGAGGGGGTGTTGAGATTCCAACAGATAATTCCAAGACCAGGGGGGGTAATTCTAAAAATAAAAAATATCGACGGTATCCCCGAGAGGTCGTTTCAGTGGCAATTAAATTAAAATTTTAACAATAAAAATATGGGAAAATTATCAATTAAGAAATATAGTTCACTTTGCGCATTAGGCGGTGTGGTGGCATATACCACTTGTTTGATATATGGTACAACTCTTACCAGTAAAGCTGCCGAGCTTCACCATGCAATTTTTGAGTTATTGCCGGGATTTACCTGGCTTAACTTTGGAAGCTTCGTCGTTGGAGCGATTACTATAGGAGTTTGGTCCGGTATAGGAGGCGCATATATTGCGTGGATGCATAACACAAGTCTTACTAATAAATAAATTAAGGTAAATACAGTGCTTTTACCATCGTATGGGTGCTTGCACTATTTCTAACGAGATGAATCTGATCTACAAAATATTTAAAATTACATTCTTTGTTTTTCTGGACGTAAGCGGGATATTGTTGGGCGTATTTCTAATCGGTCTTGGTTCGGCAGTGATATTTGGTTGGCAAGTTACCGATTGGATGGGCTGGCTGCTGCTGGCTATCGGTGTCTGTGCCTTTTTGCTTCATCTCGGTCATTACTTTAATCTCAAATATATGCATTGGCTTTTTGGCAGCAATTACTTTATTCAGAAGTAGTTTGGTTGCCTGGCGAAATATTTTTATTCTTCACTTATGGATCACAGTCATGTTGAAAAAAATCAGTGTTCTTGTGGCGAGAAGTGTTTATGTTCTGTCGCTGAAAAGCTGACCGTTTCTTGCGGCTGCGACGTGGAGGCCAAGCAAATTGAGTACCAAATGGATATGACATGCTGTCATACCGAGCATGCACATAACAAAAAATCCACGGAAGAGCCAAGACAGAAAAATGGCAAAAAAGTCATCTATACCTGCCCGATGCATCCGGAGGTCATTCGGAATGAACCGGGGCTTTGTCCCGGCTGTGGGATGGCGCTGATTCCTAAAGAAGAGCCGGACGATTACGATGTTTCAGAATTGAGCCACAAGGACCACGAGACGGCGATGACTAGTCCGCAGATGGCGAAAAAAATGGAGCAAGACATGCGCCGGCGGTTTTGGGTCTCATTTTTGTTGTCTATTCCGATTTTTCTGTATTCACCGGTTGGAGAAAAAGTTTTTGGAATAATTCTACCCTCTCCAATTCCGATAAATTGGTTGCTCTTTATACTGACTACGCCCATTGTTTTCTGGACCGGTTCCATTTTTATCACCGGCACTTACTATTCGCTCAAGGCGCGCAAGCTGAATATGTCGGTACTTGTCGCTACCGGCGTGCTGGCGGCATATCTTTTCAGTGTTCTACTAACCGCAATTTGGCCGGGATCGGAAACATTTTATGAGGCGGCGGCATTGCTTGTGACTTTTGTGCTCTTTGGCCATTGGATGGAAATGAAATCCCGACGCGGTACATCCGACGCACTTCGCGCGCTCTTTGATCTGGTGCCGCCGCAGGCAATCGTTATCAGAGACGGAAAAGAAATTAACGTTTTAAGTTCAGCAATCATAAAGGACGATATTGTGGTAATAAAACCAGGCAACAAGATTCCGGTTGACGGCGAGGTGGTTGAGGGGGAAACATACATTGACGAGTCATTAATAACGGGAGAGTCGCTTCCCGTGCATAAAAAATTAGGCAACAGTGTCGTCGGGGGGTCTATCAACCAGAGCGGCTCTATTAAATTCAAAGCCGTAAAAGTAGGCAGCGAAACAGTGCTGGCGAGCATTATTAAAATGGTTGAAACCGCTCAGAATTCTAAAGCTCCGGGCCAGCGTATTGCCGATCGGGCGGCCGGATATCTTGTAATTGTGGCCATCGGTTCCGGTCTTTTGGCGTTTTTTGGTTGGTATTTTATCGCCAGCGCGGCTCTTATTACCGCTTTGACATTTGCGGTCTCAACGGTGGTGATTGCCTGTCCGGACGCTTTGGGTTTGGCTACGCCGACAGCTGTTGCCGTAGGCACTGGAATCGGGGCTAAGCACAACATCCTCATAAAAGATGCGGCTACGCTGGAGAATGCGGCAAAGATAAATGCCATCATTCTTGATAAAACCGGCACTCTTACTAAAGGACAGCCCGAAGTGACTGACGTAGTTTCGTTTCTGGAATTTAAGGATCAAAAAACTAGAGACAGAATTTTACAAATAGCGGCTTCTATCGAAAAAAAGTCGGAGCATCCATTGGCGAAAACCATTACTGAAACGGCAGAAAAGAGCGGTCTGGCCACATTTGATGTTCAAAAATTCGAAGCGATAGCCGGCCAAGGCGTGAAGGCGTTGATTGTCGGTCTGGCCGCCGGCATAGGGAGAACATCATCTCACCCGCTTGATACGGCAATAAAACGACAAGCGGAAGAATTAAAAGTATATCAACCGGAAATTCAAGAGTTTAAGGCAACTCCCGGATTTGGATTAAGCGGAAAAATAAAAGAAGGAGAACAGGTTATACTGTTTGGAAATCAGAAATTAATGGAGTTGAATCAGGTTTCTGTTCCCGCGGAGGTTGATCAAGAAACCAAGCGTTTACAGGGAAATGGCAAGACTGTGATGTTACTCGCGCTTGACCAAGAGATTATCGGAGCGATAGCTGTTGCCGACGCAGTTAGAGAAACTTCTCATAAAACAATCCGGGAATTAAAAAGAATAAAAATAGAAACTATTATGCTTACCGGCGATAATCAGCAGACGGCGGAAGCAATCGCAAAACAACTGGGAATTGATCGTGTATTTGCGGAGGTTTTGCCTGCTGAAAAAGCCAATTGGGTTAAAAAACTTCAAGGCGAGGGTAAGTTTGTGGCAATGGTTGGCGACGGTATTAATGATGCGCCAGCGTTGGCGCAAGCCGATATCGGCATTGCCATCGGAGCTGGTACGGATGTGGCCATTGAAACAGGCAATATCGTGCTTATGAAATCCGACCCTTACGATATTGTTGCGGCTATTAGATTGAGCAAGGCGACGGTCGTCAAGATGAAGCAGAATCTTTTCTGGGCGGCGATTTACAATATGTTGGCCATACCAGTGGCCGCGGGCGTATTTTACAATTCTTTGGGATGGTCATTGCGACCGGAAATTGCGGCTCTGCTGATGTCCGCCTCGTCTATTATTGTGGCTACAAACGCGGTATTATTGAAGAGAGTTGAGTCCAATCTTAACCAGTAAGAATCAGAGACTCATGGGGAATAAAATAAAAAGTTTTTTTACGAGATACTACGATGATATAGGGTCGCTGATTTTTGGGTTTATGCTAATCCGAATAGTGATGGGGTTGATTTTTGGAGCAGGGGTGGTGGTTTTCTGGAAGCTCAATATTTTAGACTATAATCCTACCGCGATTGTTTTTTTAATTTTGCCGGTCTATTTTGCTGTAAATTTTTCTTGGTTTTTTCTGGGGAAAATCAAAATTCTCAGGAAGATTATTTTAGACAGCCAGCTTGTGGTGGACATCATCTTTATTACTCTCATCATTCACTATTCTGGAGGACCGCATAGCGACATGTTCTTTCTCTATGTTTTTCCGGTAATTTCAGCTATTGTTATTGCTCCATTTGCTCCGCTTGCAGCCGGTTTAACGGCGTTACTCTTCTACGGCTCATTGTTATATCTAGAACATCTGGGGATTGTTTCTAATATCCAAGATATTCAAGGAATACAACATCTAGGACTTCAAAACGATGAAAAAATAAGAGTAGGAATATTTGTTATGCTGATTTCGGTTTTAAATTTTCAAACCATTTATCTGATGAACTTGGTTAAGAAAAAAGAGGAAGAAATAGTGAAGATCAAGGATGAGTTTATTTCAATTGCTTCACATCAATTAAAAACACCCGTGGCCTCGATCAATTGGCTGATAGAGCTTTTTAAAAAATCTCTAGACGGGGAATTGGATGAAAAGCAAAAAGGTATATTTGGCCAAATATCCGATTCGATTGGAGGGCTGGATAAGCTTGTAAACGATCTTCTCGATCTTTCAAGGATGAAATTGGGTACAAATGTCAAAAACATTCAAGAAATTAATCTTTCCCGATTCATTAGAGATTTCGTAAACGATATTATGCCCTATGCCGACAGCAAAGGAAAGAAGATACTTTTTGATACCAAGGATGATCTGTCAATAACTTCTGACCCCAAAATGTTGTACGATATTCTTGGGAACCTTGTTACAAATGCCATCAAATATTCTCCGATTGATAGTCCTGTTATAATTGATTTTAAAAAAGAAGGTAGTTTCGTCAGAATCGCGGTAGTTAACAGGGGGCCGGTCATACCGGAAGACGAGCAAAAACATCTTTTTGAGAAGTTTTTCAGGGGTGAAAGCGGACGGATTAAAGAAACAGAAGGTACTGGACTGGGTCTTTATATTGTTAAGATTTATGTTGAAAATTTAGGCGGAAAGGTGGGATTCGATTCCGAAGACAGGAGAACGGAGTTTTGGTTTACGCTTCCAATATCCAATGAAAAGCGCGATGTGGTCGGCCGCGCTGATCGATGATAATGATATAAAAATATGGACTAGATTAACAATAAATAATCAGGTTGAATTTAAATTTAAAATTTAGCGATTTAAAATATGGAAAAAAATATAAATTGGTTAGATCGGTTAATGCGCATTGCTCTTGCGGCGATATTGGTTTTTGCCGCAGTTGCTTTATTTAAACATCCGGTGGCCCGTGTCTTAGGCGTAGTCGGAGCTTTATTTGCCCTATGGGAAGCTTTTTCGGCCAAGTGCTATCTTGCGACTCATTTGGGCTCAAGAAGCATCACTGAGAGGTTGGGCGAGAGTTCGCTTTACCTTCTTGGGTTAGTTGCTATACAAATGACATTGGCTTATGAATGGTGGTCGGCGGGATGGGAAAAAGTATCAAGTCCCGAATTTGTGGACGGTATTAACGGTACGCTCGGATTTTTTGCCAGTAAAAACCCGTTCCCGTGGTATAAAGATTTTCTTCTTGGTTTTGCCACTCGCAATTCGACCCTTTTTGCATATACGGTTGAATGGAGCCAGATAGCCATAGCCGTTACGCTTGCTATTGCCGGCGTACTGTTTATTTATTCAAAAAAATCAGCTGTCAAAAAAATTGCCCTGAAATTATCCAGTCTGGCTTTAATCGGCGGAATATTAATGAATGCAAATTTCTATCTTGCCGCCGGTTGGACAGGGCCAGGCACTCATGGGATTAATTTGGTTATGTTCTGGATCCAAGGCATCCTTCTTTATGTGTGGCTTTATCGCGTCGGTCAACAAAATTAGCCATTGAAACTACTAAGATTTTTCAGGAGAATAAAAAAGTATTTAACACGCTACAATCCTCACGTGGAAGTTCGGATTTCTAAAAACAATTTGGCGGGAAATTTAAAAGAATATCAACGGCAATATCCAAAATTTTCATTCGCACCTGTTTTAAAAAGTAATGCTTACGGTCACGGACTTACTTTAGTTGCACAGATTTTAGATAAAGAAAATATCGCCTTTTTTGTCGTAGATTCTTTGTATGAAGCCATGATTCTTCGAAACGAAGGTGTTAAGTCTGAAATTTTAGTCATTGGATATGTCTCGGCCGAAAATATTAAGAGCACCAAAATTTCAAATACCGCCTTTACTATAACCAGCATCGAACAGTTACAAGAACTTGCGAGAACGATAACTATGCGTGTAAAAATTCATTTGAAGGTGGATACAGGAATGCACCGTCAGGGAGTGTTGCCTAATCAAACCGAAGAAGCCATTAAAATTATTAAGGCAAATAAACATATAGAGCTAGAGGGAGTGTGCTCCCACCTTGCAGACGCAGATGGTTCTGACAAAGGATTTACAGAATCGCAAATTCAGCGATGGGAACAAGCGGCGGACTTAATTAAAAGCAATTTCTCCATAATTAAATATTTTCATCTAGCAAACACCGCAGGAACTTTTTATTCTGACCGGGGTTGTTGCAACGTTGTTCGGTTGGGGATTGGTTTATATGGAGTAAACTCCTCTCCATTCTCAAAATTACATCTGAGGCCCGTACTTCAAATGCAAACCATTATCAGCTCCATAAAAGCCATTCCGGCGGGTGAATTTGTCGGATATAATATTACTTATCAGGCGGAAGGGCCGATTAAGGTGGCGACTGTTCCGGTTGGTTACTTCGAAGGCGTTGATAGGAGGCTGTCTAATTGTGGTTTTTTCAAAATCGGCAATAATTACTGCCCGATTGTCGGCAGAGTTAGTATGAACACTACATCCGTAGACATAACTTCTTTGCCCGACCCAAGATTAGGCGATCCGGTAATTATCATAAGCAATAATGCGGATGATAAAAATTCTGTTGAGAATACAGCTAAAATTGCGCATACTATTTCGTGGGAGATCTTGGTTCATATTCCGCAACATTTGAGACGAATAGTGGTTGAGAACTAGTGATGACAAATTAAGTATTCCCGATTAATTGTTTATTGTTAGGAGGTGGGGTTGAAAAAACCGACAGGAGATTTACACTTCATATATGCGAGCAAAAGAATTTAAAAAAGGGGAAATTTTTGTTGTTTTGAGGAATCTTTTAATTATTGAGGCGCTAGCCTATCTGATTTTTATGGGCTTGGCTTTATCGGCTGATTGGGGTGAAATATATAAAGGCTCTGTTCTGGCTCGCTATATCCGATTTGAGATAGTTGAATTCTCTTTACTGGGGCTCGCCCAATTAGGGCTGATCGTTTTAGTTTTTGCCAGATTACTGAGCCGGGAAAAGGACATAGGCGAATTTATTAAATCCGGTGAACATGAAAAATTAGAGTTTAAAACCTCTTTCCGTTGGGACACAAAACGCAATCAAACCAACAAAGAACTTGAAAAAACAGTTATGAAGACGGTGGCTGCTTTTTTAAACTCGGATGGGGGTTCTTTGCTAATTGGCGTTGATGATGAAGGCAATCCAGTAGGGCTTGAAGACGATTTTGCTTCTCTTGCTAAACCGGACATTGATGGCTTTGAAAATCATTTTAACAATATTTTCAGTACGATGGTCGGGCCGGAGTTTAGACGGCTGGTTAAACTGACTTTTAACAATATCGATGATAAAACTGTTTGCGTGGTGGATGTTAAGCCAAGTCGCAAACCGGCATATTTAAAAACAGGAAATGGCGAAGATTTCTATATCCGTACGGGCAATGTATCAACTCCTCTTAAAATGAGTGAAGTCGCCACCTATATCTCATCGTGGCGGTTAAAGTAGTTTCTATTTTTTAACTACTACCATCGCCGTTCTTATCGGCGGCAGAGACGCAATAAAAAATCCTATTTGCAAGCAAGCTCGCAATTTGGCGGGATATAAGTTGGATTAGGGCCAGGTTCAGAATCTAGGTCAAACATTTTTTTAATTAAGGCCTTGGTAACACTCTTATCATCTCTGTTCAGATTGCCTATTTGAGAGACAAGATCTTTTGAATTACCGAAAGATTGGATGGCGCCTTGGATGGCTTTTTTATCCTTGGCCGGGATATCTTCATTTTGAAGCAGGCTTAGCGCCGTATCAGAGAAGAACTTGTCTAACAGGTCATACTGTGAATTTAGGTTATCTATTACTATCTCTTTTTGTGTTTTTGGAAAAGCAAGTCCGCTTATGTTTTTAGTCGTCGAATCCCACAGGTTGCTTATAAAACCGTTTCCGCTTGTAACTGAAAATATGATACCTAATATTAATACCAAACCTACTATGTAAGCCATATTACTGCTGCACACAGCTTAAGGGGATATCTCCCGTGTAGCCGACTGTTGCCGCATTTCTCATGGATTGGTTGCCTGCTCCGGCGCTGTTTACTGCGTCGTATCGTTCTGCCGTCGTATCCCCGTTTTGCCATAAAGCAATAAGATCGCCGCTGTTGGGATTATCGTTCCCATTACTAACACTTATTGTGGCGTTAAACCCGGCTGATTGGAGCTCCTCGGCTACATAGCCAAGGAAAATAGAAGAATTCTCCCAAGTATTGGGCTCATTAGCTATTCCTCCAGGATTACTGTCAATAACTGCGTCAATAGCGTCCTCAAGATCTCCGGCATAATTTGCAACAGTGCCGCCGGGATCACGGCAAGCGCCGGTTCCTCCGCCTCCGCCTCCGCCACCACCGCCAGGAGTTGGCGAAGTTGTTCCTATTCCCGGTAAAGTAAATCTTCCCCCTACCAAGTCAGGATTTATCGTGTAGAGAATAATATATGCCGCAAGCAGAACGATGGCTCCGGTGATGGCGTTGGTTATTCGATCTCTAGCTTCATTTACTTTTGCTGTATTTCCGGCGGCAGTGAACCACTGGAATCCGGCATAAAATATCATTACAAAAACTACAATACCCAGGATATTGAGGGACCAAGTGAATATTGTCGATATGAGTTGGCCGAAATTAGGAAGTCCTTCGGTCGGTATGTTCGGTCTTGTGGCTGTGGCCGTATCAAATGGCGTGCCGCCAACCGTGATAGTCAAGCTTATCCCGCTACCACCGAAATAAGTCCCGCTTGAGGCGGTTACTGCTATTTCGTATTCGCCCGCCGGGATGTTTGCGGGAACTTGGAAACTGACTTCGGTTTCGTTCTGGTTTATATTTCCGGTGATCTGAAATGTTCGAGCGGAGGATCGGAGCTCTATGTTTGGGGTCAATTCTGAGCCAAAAATGCTTACGGATTCTCCCGGCACGGATTGCTGCGGCTCCACCCCCATAATAACCGGCGCTCCGCTTGCGGTTAATGAAAATAGTCCCAAAAATACAGAGAAGAAAATAAGAACAGAAATAGAGTAAATGGTTTTGTGGTTCATCATTATTTTCAGTATACTACATTGGTATGAAAGGTGTTAATAAACAAATCCACAGGACACAATTCTGTATCCTGTCTCGCACCCTTGTTTTTTTATTGCTATTGGCTATTGGCTATTGGCTAATGGCTAATTTTTCTTATGCCGGTATTCAGGAGGAAATAGCCGAACGACAGAAACAGATAGAAGAACTGCAGAAACAAATAGAAGGCTATCAGAACCAAATAGACGTTTCCCGGGGCCAGTCAAGAACTCTTGAGAACGAGATAAAGCAATTGAACGCCAAGATAAGTCAAATAACCCTTGAAATAAAAGGACTTGAGCTTTCCGTCAATAAAACCGAATTGGAAATAAGGGAAACCGAGAGTAAGATAAGCGACTCTGAAGACGCAATAACCAAGCATAAGGACGCGTTGGGCCAGTATATAAACATTGCTTACCAGAACGACCAAACCACCCTTACGGAGATATTATTTAACAACGAGAACTTGTCTGATTTTTTCAATTATCTGAATGATCTTCAGAATACACAAGATAATCTTAAAACAACTATTCAAGGAATCAAAACCCTGAAAGCTGATCTTGAAGAAAATCAGATAGCACTTGAAGGCAAAAAGACCGACTTGGAATATTTGATAGGCATCCAAGCGGTTCAAAAGAGAAGCTTGGGTATCAACAGGGGAGAGAAGGACAAATTGCTTAAAGAAACCAAGGGCCAAGAGTCTAAATTCCAAGAATTGATAAAACAATCTCAAAAGGATATTGAAAAGATCAGGGAACAATTAACCTTCCTTCATCAGCACGGTATTACTGCCGAAGACGCGGTGAGATATGCCCAGCTCGCCGCCATCAGAGCGGGCATAAGGCCGGCTTTTCTTCTTGCTATTTTAGAAATAGAATCTCGGCTTGGCCAGAATGTTGGCACCGGTAATTGGAAAGACGATATGTACGAATGCTATATTCGGCTTGGAACCAAATATTATCCAAACCGCAAGGCACACTATCTCCAGCGGGCGGAAACGGAGAAAAACGCTTTCTTTGCCATTATAGGCAAATTGGGGCTTAATCCGGATTCGGTGAAAGTGTCGCGCGAACCGAATTATGGCTGTGGAGGAGCAATGGGTCCGGCTCAGTTCATACCCTCAACGTGGCTGGCTTATGAAGAAGAGGTGGCTCGTCTCACCGGCCACAATCCGCCTAATCCGTGGAACATAGAGGATGCCTTTATGGCGTCGGCTATTAAATTGGCTAAAGGAGGCGCCGATAAACAGACAAAAGCGGCAGAAAGCGGCGCCGCGAGGGCGTATATCGGCGGAAACACAAAATGTTCATCCAATATATGCAATTATTATTCGAGAGTCGTTCTCAATAAAGCTGATGAGTTGGAAAAGAACTTGTAAAACGTTGCTATAAAATGCTAACCTACCACCATGTCCTTTGATAAATTGAGGCGTCTCACAATGAAAAGATCTCCACCCGTATTTGTTCTCCTTGTTTTTTTATTTGCAGTCGCATCCATTTCTGTTTTTGGGAACATGAGCACGTCGATCTCAACAGACACTGCTCCCACTATTGCCGAGAACATCTCTTTGCAACCGCCAAACATTTTGAACAAACTTTCTGAAAAAGACGATGAACTGGCAAGGGTACCCGTCTCGATGGGTTCAAAAGAGATTGTTTATTACGAGAATAGATATACGATTTTATCGTATAAAACCCAAGCCGAATGCGACCAAAAAAGGGGTTTGTGGGACAACAAAGAACGAGTTTGCAAAGCGTCAACAAGAAAAAGATTAAATGAGCAAGAAATGGTTATCGGGTTAAAACTGCTGAACACCGAGACTAAAGAAGTTCAGGTAATTGCCGTTCAAACCAAAATTACAGCAAACGGGGTAAGCATTGTTGCGCCCAACGGTTATCAGATCGAAATAGTCGAACGGCCGAACGGCATAAGATGGAATTGGTGGAATACGCTCTATCGAGTCGTAGCACCTGCGAATACGGTGGTCATCAAGAACAACTTTCCCAGAAAGGAAACAGAGCCGGTGTCCAGAATAGTTCGAGGGAAAGTAGTAAGAGAAACAAAAAAAGTTGTTAAAGGATTTCTTTACGTGCCTCATTCGGAATATTTTGAATTGGAAGAAAATAGGAGCATTTTGGTTGAAGCGGGTACGACTTACCTTAAGGGCGTTGTCTCCAAAGCATTTAATACTCTTCGAGAAAGAGGGGTTAAGTCAAAAACGTTTTCCAATAAGCTCGTTGTTGATGTTGAAGCGCTGTCACCCAGATTTTTCGAGCGCCTTCCTTTGCTTGAACAAGGCGACTTTACGGAATTTCAGCTTGATCCGCAGAAAACGGCAGAACGCGTGCTTATAATTTTAGGCGCTAATCGCGAGAATGCATGGAAACATACTTGTAACCGTTCCGATGCTTGCGGCTGGGTCCAGTTTACTCCTAAGACTTATAGAAACATAAGAACCGGTTATCCCGCCGCCCAACTTACCGTTGACTTTAAAGATGGAGCAGGTGACCACCTCAATTCGATTATGTCGGCCATTTTGCTTCATAGCGACAATTTAGACGTTCTTTTTAAGAAATTCGGAGACAAAATACTAAATGATCCCCAGCTTGAAAAGTATTTGGCGTCCTCATATAATGGAGCGCCAAAGTGGGTTCACAACTCATTGAGCGCCACTATTTCAAGAGGATTTTCCGACTGGATAACAGCCCTAAGCCCAACGAGAAAGGATTCAAGGGGCGGATTGAGAAAAGAAACCCGCGACTTTATGATTAAATTAGATTATCTGATCCAGAACGACCTGCCGTAAATCAAATGCCCATTACTTCACAGTACCGCCAGCAACAAAGGCGGTTTTGTTTTTAAGATCGACGAGTTATTGTAAAGACAATTTTATGCTTATTTCGTAGTCTTGCCTTCGAAATGTTCACTTTCGTCAGCCATAGCATCGGATTTTGTAGGATGAACGATTCCGTCTTTGTGATTCGGAGGAGAATAGAGGGTATATAATTTTAGTTCTTTATCCGGCGAAGTGTTGATGATATTGTGTTTTGTGCCGGCAGGGACAACAACAACGAATCCGTTGCTGATGTCATTCTCCGCATCGTCCAGAACAGCTTTTCCAATACCGGCTTCACAGCGAATAAATTGATCCAATTGGTGAATTTCTTCACCGATATCTTCGCCCGGCTTCAAGCTCATAACGACAAGCTGGCTGTTTTTGGCGGTATACAAAACCCGGCGAAAATCCCCGTTCTCTAAAGAAAGTTTTTCTATGTTGGCGATGTAGCCTTTCATAGCGTTTGTGGAATTAGATCAGACGAATCTGTCCTGACGACTTAAGGCGTCAAAAACAATGCCCATCCAGATAGACATGAGACCGAATAATAAAATAAAGCCGGAAAACGCATACGTTATAATACCTAAATTCAGAGCGGTGGTTAATGTCGTGGCGGTTATCCAAATATCACGAGTGGTGTTTGCTATCATTACAGGATTACCACTTGCGTCCAAAACCGGCTGATTGTTTTGATCAAGTTTCGGTACCTGCCGAGGCATTTCTGCGTAGGTCTTACCGTCCGTTATTTTCAGAGTATGTTCTCTGATGATGTCCGCTTGCGCTTTAAGTGTCAGAGGCCAGCGCACAGTTTTTTCGGGGATAGATGAATCTGCTGGTGTGACGATATTTTCCCGTGCTATGTTTTTGTAGGTGAAATAAATACCCCAAATACCACCGATTACAAGTACGATTCCAACTATCACCGCTAATAAAGATGAAATTTTAAGTAATTTCGCCATAATCTTAACTTACTTTAGCCATTCTCTGACTGACTTGGGCCAACCGATCATAAGGAGCAACGCAAGCGGGGCTCCCCAGTTAGCCCATCGTTCAATGAAATCCCAGACCGGCATGCCAACGATTGGACGCAGAAGCGCGGTCCAAAATCCCCAGAGTACCATCCACAGAAGCGCGAGACGAACTGGTTTAATCAAGACAAGAATCGCCAGCGAGATGTCTATAATTCCAAGAAGAAACAACAATTGAGCCGCTGTTTCGGTATCAGATACACCAAATTGAGCAAACCAACCGATCCAATCCTTTTTGCCTTGCAAGGCAAAAACTCCGTGTCCTAAAAATTCACCTGCCACTGATATGCGCAAGACCCACCCGATAAGTTTTGTATTCATGTTTATATTTTATCACTCATTAATATAGCTGCCAATATCTATACTCCACAACTTCCTCCTCCGCCGCGAGTTGCCGGCTGGACCTGTTCACGGATTTGCCGGTATCCGGCGGCACTGGAATATTCCGCCGCTAAGATTCCCTTAGGAGTTGCGTCTTTCCAGTCGATACCTTTCATTTTCAAATATTGGGCAATATTGAGATAGGTGTCAGGAAACCAGAAGGAATTGACACCGAGTGCGACGCGATACATTTCTTCTTCTGATACTCCTTGAGAAGCCATCAGTTCAAGCAACCCCAGCATGGCCATGCCATGATTGCAGTCCGGAAAATATGTTGAATTTCCGCAGCAAGGACGGTAAATATTCTGGCTGACCCTTTCCACAAGGGCTTGCTGTTCCGGCGTAAGCATTACTAATTCATGTCGGCTATAATGATCCATGGCCTTGCCCGAAGACAGTGTCCAGCCGCCCGTAGAAGCGAACTGCCCGGCATTACCGCCATATTTTTTATCGATCATCGGACCTTTCTCCAGAATAGTATTTTTGTTGGCAAGCCCAAAAGCCCAGAGCAAATTAAGCAGAGTATTGGCGTTTTCTTTTGTGATGACGAGTCGGCCGTTGTTTGTTTCTGTGAGCAAATTTCTTGTCGTTTCATCCAGACCGCCGCGCTGGCTGTAAAGTTCTTCAAATTTCTTTTGGTCGATAACTCCAGTGTCTATCATTTGTTTACCAAGATCCTCCCATTTAACCGGTAATACGAATCCTTTTTCCGGCAGAACAACTCGCTCTAGGGCTGCGAGAGTTTTGGCGTTGAATATTTCTGCCCCCGTATTGTTTAATTGGGCAGTATATATCCACACTCCGCCGATAATAGCAGCGGCTATCAGTATACTTATTCCGAGAAACCGGTCTTTTGGTGGCAATTCATTTTTAATTTGATCTTCTGATTCGGTTTTTAGTTGTTCCATGGCGATGAGTTAATTTTTTAGTTAATCTATGTTGCATCCGCTTGCTTCCGAAAGTTTGATTATGCCTTGTTCTCCTTCCAGTTTTCTGCCGTCGGGAAATATCCAGGTCGGATATCCTTGGATGTCCGCATCAACGCATTGTTTTGGGTTGTCGGGACATTCCACATAGGGTACATATTTGAACGAGCTCCCGAATGCTTTTTTCTCGTTCTGACAATGTGAACACCAGTCAGCGCCGTACATCGTTATGTTTTTTGATGCCAGGCACTGGGCAAAGCCGGTCAGTCCGCTGGTTTCTTCCGGCGACCTCAATATCCAGAAGAAAATTATAACTGCGATAATCAATACTGTGGTTATGTTTTTTTTCATTGTTTTAGCAGCAATTTTTCATGGAGTCCTCTATGCTTTTAATCTGATTCGTATCTTTCTGGTGTTTTGAGCCAAGTGCCACAAAACCAAAAGATAAAGCTATCGCCGAATAAATTGCCAGACTAATCCAGCTGGCTGTTAACAGATTGTAAGCGATGAGGAAGCCGAGGGATATGAATATAATTTTCCAGTAGATAAGCCGCTTTCGATTGACTATTCTCTTTTCCAATTGATAGCTTATCCCGACTACTGACCCGCCCATTAACATTGCCGGGATAGTCGGATCAATGCTGTAATCTAGCATTTTTACCACGATCAGCCATATCCAGGTTGCACCGACTCCTCCGCAAACCGAACAAATGCTTGTTCCGAATATCCGGTTGAAAATCCAGACCGCGAGAGAGAGAACTATTATTGAGATTATTGCTAGTTCCATGGTTAGAGTGCCAAGATTATTATTCCCAGTATTATCATTGCGATGCCACCGCCCAGGCGCATGGTTTTTTTCTCTTGTTTTTGCCACGAGCGGGCTTTTTCCAGCAGGCTCTTATCGCTGGCGATGAGTAGGATGATAACTAAGGGAGCAATAAACATAAGATTGTAAAACAATAGGTATCCCAAGCCCGAGATATAAGTTGACTGGTCGTGCAGAAGCCCGAGGATCATCAGATACGGGCCACCCGTGCAGGGGAACTCGCACAACCCGACCAGTATCCCCAACGCAAAAGCCGTGGGCATTGAACCTTTTTCCATAAGGATGGCCATTCGGTGATGAGCGGCATCCGGTATCTTCAGTTTTATGGGGAACTTTGGGAATAATTCCCCGATAAGATTGATGCCACCCAGCACGATCAATAACACTGCTCCTACTTTCGCCATGAAGTGCGGCGTATTGAACAAGTGGAGCATTTGGAGGATTCCTAATCCGATGAGAATGTAGACCATAAAAAGCCCCAGAATATAGACGCCACCAATTTTCAATATGCCAATTCTTGTCTTTTGAAGAGAAAACAGGAATGCGATGGTTAGGAGCAGGATACCGAATGCGCAGGGATTGATGCTGTCGATAAGAGCCGCTACGAATACCATAGGCAGCATCCATTGACCCTCATTGCTGATATTCCAAAGCGCTTGAGTGCCGATGTTCTTGTTTTGCAAAAGCATCGCCGTCCCTATCACGACCACCGCTATAATTATAAGCCCAAGTAATTTCTTATTCATCCCGCTTAGAAGTCGCTGCTGCGCAGTTTAAAAACGACCGGTTTATACGCAGAATGACTTTTGTTATTTATTTTATGTTTCATTCGTTTAACCCGTTAGGGCGACTTCTAACGGGATTCATATCAGGGTCTAACGAAAGCGGCAATTCCAAGTTCCAGAACTGTCTGCCCATTGCTTTCCAGAAATACGGATCTTGCTATTCGACCTACTCCAGCCGGTCCATGAGCGGCGGGATCAAAGGCAACCTCAACTTCGGCTTCTTCTCCGGGCTGGAGTTCGGCTTTAAATTCCGGTATTGATCCGTGACCGGGCATTCCCATCGGTCCGAACTTACTTTCTTTCAAAAGTAATGATGCCACTGTGCACATGCAGGATGTGTACATTTTATTAATTTGCAGAGGGAATTCGGAAGAGTTTTTGACCTTAAATTTGTGAGTAACTACTCCTTCAGCCATACTTATCGTTCCAAAATCATAATCTTTGTTATCTACCTCGATACCGATGTCTGTCTTTTCCCCCAGGTCTGCTTTTTGATTTGTTGATGTTGGTCTGGCCAACCAACTTAGGCCGATTATGATGAGCAGCCCGACGAAAATTGTCAGAATTAGTTTTTTATTTTTATACATTTTTAACAAAATAAAACAGCTCTTAAATCAAAAGTATCGATAAAACCGCCGACTTACGGCTTTATTTCGATACTTTTAGACCCTAGACGGGCTGTTTTCGTGGAGAGAAAGCCAGTGTTTTAAACTTGTTTCATGGGAGGTTAAAAGATGGCCTCTGCTTCTTATTTGAAATTCTAAAACTGGCCTGGGGCCGGGATGCCTGGCTTGCAAGGTCCACAGGGCCATAAACAAAACAAGAAGAGAATATACAAACAGCGTGGCGTTCGAAAAAGTCTTGAAAGCACTTAGGTGGAAATCAGCCAAATTGGTTCCCGGCGGACACTCAAAACCATTGGCAGCGGTGGCTATGCAAATTTTAGAATAACCATGGCCGGAATCATGTCCCATTGCCGAAAAACCGAATACAGCAATGACGATGAAGCCTGTTATTGTAAGCATTGAGAACAAAGATTTCATATAGTATAGTATAGTCCTGAATATGCCTATTGTCTATGTGGCTATGTCCGGCGGGGTTGATTCGTCTGTAGCGGCCGCTTTGCTTAAGAAGCGGGGATTTAATGTTGTTGGAGTATTTATGAAACCATGGCAACCAAAACTGGAAAGCTTTTGTTTGTGGAAAGAAGACAGGGAAGATGCGATGAGAGTGGCGACAAAACTTGGGATACCCCTCCTCACATGGGATTTTTCCAAGGAGTATAAAAGGGAGGTGGCGGATTATATGGTTAAGGAGTATAAGTTGGGCAGAACCCCTAATCCGGATGTGATGTGCAATAAGCACATCAAGTTCGGATTATTTTTGGAGAAAGCATTGAAAGAGGGAGCTGATCTAATAGCAACGGGGCACTACATAAGAATTCAAAAATCAAAAATCAAAAATCAAAACGATAAATTAATGTTTAAAAATGTTTTTAAGCTACTAAGGGCGAGGGATAAAAATAAAGACCAGAGCTACTTTTTGTGGACCTTAACGCAGAAGCAGTTGAAACACTGTTTATTTCCGATAGGCGATTACACAAAGCCGGAAGTCCGAAAACTTGCCAAAAAGTTAGGTCTCCCGACAGCTGAGAAGAAAGACAGCCAGGGCGTGTGCTTTATCGGTCCATTGAATATCAAAGAATTTTTAAAAAACTATATCAAACCCAAAAGAGGTGGAATTCTAGACACAAACGGAAGCTTGGTCGGACAACACGACGGCGTGTTCTATTATACCATCGGCCAAAGACACGGTTTAGACATAAAGAACGGCAAAGGACCATACTATGTGGCTAGAAAAGATGTCAAAAAAAATATCATTTATGTCGGCTCAAAAAAAGACCTTTCTTCTAGAAAATTCAAATTAACCGACACAAACTGGATAAATCCCACCGACCGACCTGTTGATAATCGACTTCGCAAGTCGATTATCAACAGGGGATTAGATGTGAGGGTGCGTTATAGAGCGCCGCTTTCCAAAGCGGTTGTAAGGAGTAATGGAGAAGTAGTATTCAAAAAGTCCGAAGAGGCAATAACGCCCGGTCAATCAGCTGTATTCTACAGAGGCGACGAGCTTCTTGGCGGCGGTGTTATTAAGTGATAGGTTTATGCTATGCCAAACCAACAAGAAAAGGTGCGAAATATACCGATAATAGGTTCCCAAGAGACAGGGCAGAAAGTGGATATAATCAATACAGAAGAAAAGGATCTTTTTGATCAGTTCGTAGAAGACATAGCCGACTTCAAAATAGCCGATGCTTCTCTGCAGATTTTATTGCGCAAGAAACTGGTAAATCTTGATGAAGCAATAGCATCGGCGCGAGAAAAAATAAGCAAAAGAATGGAAGAGCTTGAAGAAACCCTGCTGGCATTGAAGGGCGGGGAGTTTATCCGGGATCCCCAAACAAAATATGATGATATCGATGAAGAGTTTCAGCGGCTAATGGCTAACGATAAGGATAAAATAGAATCAGAATTAGAGTGTCTCAAAACAACCTACAGAGTTACCGGTCATTTGCTTAGGGCGGGTATCGTTAAAGAATCCGACGCTTTCATAAGAATTACGGAAGCGTTATTCGCTCAAATAAAAAAATCTACTCCGCAAGATATCTAAGCAGACTTTCCCCGGTCATTTCTTCTGGTTTAGGTATTTCCATCAGCTCCAAAATCGTGGGCGCAACATCACTCAGTATGCCGTTTACTTGTGATAAGGATTTTTCTACTTCTTCTATTTCGCGGTCTCTCTGGAACTGCTTTCCTATCAAATAGAGAGGCACCGGACTTTCTTCGTGCCTTGATTTTTTTTCTCCGGATGATTCGTATACCATCGATTCCGCGTTTCCGTGGTCGGCCGTAATTATCATCACCCCACCTTTATCAAGAACAGTATTTGCTACCCGCCTTAACGCCCCGTCTATCGCTTCTACTCCCCTTATTGTTGATTCCAGGTTTCCTGTGTGCGCCAGAACATCCGGATTGGCAAAATTAATTATGTAAAAATCATATAAATTTTGATTTAGATAATCCGTTATCTTTTCTGATATTTCCGCAGCCCTCATCTCTGGATTAATGGCGTGGTCTTTCAATGATTCTATGAAGATATCCGTTTCGCCCGAATAAGGCACATTTTTCAAACAGTTGAAGAAATATGTGGCGTGGGCGTATTTTTCCGATTCGGCGATATGAAGCTGTGTTTTTCCGTTCAAGCTTAGGATTTCTGCAAGGCCGTTTTTTATTTCCGGGACAGGAAAAGCCACTTTAAGATGCGAGTCTTCGAGATATTGGGTCATGGCAACAACAAAAAGATTGCTGAACTTCTCTACCGGAAAAATATGGAAATCATCCTCTATGAAACTTCTCGTGATCTGGCGCATCGAATCCTCTCTGAAATTGAAAAATATCAACGCATCGCCGTCTTTTACCAAACCCTGCTTATCAGTTATCATCGGCGGTAAATTGGAATCGGAGTATCCCATTTGGTAATTCGTCTCTAATTTTTGGAGAATGTCGTCGGTTTTTTCTCCTGCTCCGCGAACGAGAAGTTCGTATGCTTTTCTTGTGCTATCCCAATTCTTGTTTCTATCCATCGCGTAGTCCCGGCCCATCACCGTAGTAATAGTTCCGATTCCTGTTTTAGTGGCATGATTTAAAACCTTTTGTATCAAAATCGGAGCTTCTTTAATTCTAGAATCCTTGCCGTCGGTAAAAAGGTGTATTCTGATGTTGGCAAAATTGTTCTTGGCGGCCAGATCTATCAAGGCGAATAAATGGCTTATGTGGGCATGCACCGAGCCGGACGTCAGAAGGCCGGCAATGTGTAGAGTAGAATAGTTTTCTTTAGCGTGATTGACAGCCCCAAGCAGCGCCTCGTTTGAATAAAAATTCCCGTCACCTATGGCTTTGTTTATTCGGCTCAAATACTGAAAAATAGTTCTGCCGGCGCCTAAGGTTAGGTGGCCGACTTCGCTGTTACCGGCTTCACCCCAAGTCATTCCGACCGCTCTTCCGGAGGCCTGCAAAAGCAGAGAAGGATAATTTCGCTGGACAAAATCTACAAAAGGCGTCTGTGCGTATAGAATAGCGTTGCCGTGTCTTTGCGGCGAGTATCCCCAGCCGTCTAAAATTGTCAGAATTATCGGACGCATGATATATCCATCTTAATATGAGAGAGCCGATCTCACAAGAAGACAGTAGATTGTTTATCCAAACAAATAAGCCGAGGATAGTTGCATCAAAGCGTTTCTACTGCTATACTAAAAATAAGGTTTTTTAATTTAACTTAGTTTTTCAGAGTGTAGAACGTAGGGGGTAGAGAGCGGTTTATAAAGTGTAGCGTGGTTTATGAAGTTAAAAACCGCTTCCCATCCACCGCATTCCACTATTTTGATGATACTAGTTTATCAATCATATGTTTTCACAATTAAGTCCGCTCGTAGCGGCGATTTCAGCGTTATTGCCCGGGATAATAATCGGCTATCTTATCCGGCAATTACTCTCGAGTAAAAGGATAAGTTCGGCAGAATCAAAAGCCGAGGCGATACTCAACGAATCAAAATCAAAGTCCCAGGATATTCTCCTTGAGGCAAAGAACAAAGCCCTCGCTATTCTGGAAGATGCGAAAAAAGAAGAGAAAGAGCGGAATGTCCAGCTATCCAGGATAGAAAATCTTTTGACTAAAAAAGAAAGCGAGCTGGAATCAAGGGCAAAAGAATTAACCGAAGAAAAAGAAACTTTAAAGGCTAAAACAGCCGAGCTTATAATCGCAAAAACCGAACTTGAGCAAGTAAAATTAAAGCAACTCGGGGAACTGGAAAAAATATCCGGCTTAAACAGGGATCAAGCCAAAAGCGAGATGCTGTCCAGAGTCGAAGAGGAGTATAAAGAGGATCTGTATAAACAGCTCAAACGGCTTGAACAGGAAAACAGAGAGGAGTTGGATAAAAAGGCTCGGGAAATACTGACTACAACGATACAAAGATATGCCGCTTCTCATATCGCCGATGTTACCACGACAGTAGTCAGTTTGCCTTCCGATGAGGTAAAAGGAAAGATAATCGGAAAAGAAGGAAGAAACATCAAGACCATAGAACGATTAACTGGTGTTGACATCATTATAGATGATACGCCTGAAGCGCTTGTGGTTTCTGGCTATGATCCTGTCCGCAGACAAATTGCCAAATTAGCCATTGATAAATTGATAGCTGACGGAAGAATACATCCTGCGAAAATAGAAGAAATGGTTGAAAAAGCGAAAAGCGAGATTAATGAGAAGATAAGAGAAGCTGGCGAAGCGGCGCTGTTTGAGACCGGTGTCGGTCCGATGGATCCCAAACTCGCATATCTGCTTGGCCGATTGGCATTCAGAACCAGTTTTGGACAGAATGTTCTCCTCCATTCAATAGAAATGACTCATATAGCAGGAATGCTTGCCGCAGAATTAGGACTGGACATTTCCACAACAAAGAAAGCCGCGTTATTCCATGACATTGGCAAGGCAGTTGACCACGAGGTTCAGGGAACTCATGTGGAAATAGGTAGAAAGATACTCCAGAAATTCGGGATGGACCCCAAAGTAATTCAGGGAATGGAAGCCCATCACGAGGAATACCCGTACGCAACCTTGGAGTCAAGAATAGTTCAAGCCGCAGACGCCATCTCCGGCGCAAGACCGGGAGCAAGGCGTGATACCGTTGAGATATACTTAAAACGTTTGGAGGATCTGGAAAGGATAGCCGGCTCATTTGACGGAGTGGAGAAATCCTACGCCATACAGGCTGGTAGAGAATTGAGGATATTCGTCACCCCTACTCAAATCGACGATTTAAGGGCGATAAAATTAGCTAAAGATATAGCCAAAAAGATAGAGGATGAAATGAAATACCCGGGAGAAATAAAGGTGAATGTTATTAGAGAGACACGGGCAATTGAGTACGCCAGGTAATATATAACCCCGCATCTGCGGGGTTTATCCTGTGTGTTTTAAAGTATTTGTTCCATTAAGCCAATCTTGTAGCTTCTCTTAATATTCGGCAGTTCATTTCGGCGATGGCCATCGAAGAGCTTAAGCCGGGAGAATCAATGCCGATATTATTGATTAAGGCCGGATTTTCCATGTCGAGTCTGATGACAAAATCAGAATCACCGGTTAGGTTCAGCTTTGCTCTTATGCCGCTATGGCTCCATTCAAGGTCGTTAACCGTAAGATCGGGCGCAAAACCTTTAACTGCTTTCAAAAAATCTTCCGGCGGGGTTTTGTCTTTTTCGTAGTTTAATTTGTCTTCAACGGATTTAAAGCTGGGACCAAGGAACAATTTTCCGTCAGGCCGCGGGCTGAAAAGAATTCCTTTGCTTGAGTTGCCGGGCGGAACGGCAGGACTTATCAGGCGGCTAACTATGTTTTTATGCGCACCTATAATCTGATAATATTCGCCCCTGACGGCATATTGCCTGTACTTAATAGAGCCGGCCATTGCGGCTATTTCATCAGCATATATTCCAGCACAATTTATAACCGACTTACCGACAAACTGATCATTGATGATAAAACCGCTTCCGTACGAGGCATCATTTCTGCAAATTTTAATTGATTCAACCCTTACGCCGAATGAAAATTTGACCCCGCCATGTAAAGAATCTTGACGCAGTGCTTCTACAAAAGAAACGGAATCAATAACGGCTATGTCCGGCAAGAATATTCCGGCTACGGCTTCTATGTTCGGCTCTAATCTTCTAAGACCCCGCCAACTTAAAACGGAGAATCTTAAATTTTGTCTTCTGCTGTTAACACACATATTTTTTAAAAGACCAAGGTCTGTAAAAAAATCGGCAAAAGAACGTAGTCTGGGAATAACAATAAGCATTCCGCACTCTAGTAATGGAATGCGGTTCTCGCGGGCGTATGTTTTGGCCATCTTACTGCCTTTATTGGCGAGCTTTTCTTTGAGCGAGCCGACGCGATGATGAAAGCCACTGTGGAGTATCTCACTATTTCTTCCCGAGGCCTCAAGACCGCAAGAACTGTTTTTTTCTAAGACGATGATCTTGCGGTGAGGAAAATCCAAAGCGGCTTGGCGAGCCGTAGCACAACCGATGACTCCGCCGCCGATTATAATCAAGTCGGCTTTTTCCATAACCCCTCTTTGTTAAGGGCCTGTTATTAATAAACAATATTGTCTTCTTGTTTTCCGCAAAAATCAAGTAAAATAAGGGTTTATACACACTCCCTATTGCCCCGCACTGCAACAAGCAGATAATTCCCAGCCGATTTTTATTTTGTGGTATTTTGAGTTCTCAATATGAGTTTTTCCTTAGCAAAAACACAGAGAAGGTCATTGATAAAAAACTGCTTGTTTAGTGACGGGACTGCGCCCCGTCTATCGATAAATTGACCCTGTTGATAGGCAGGGCTTGCATTTTCCGCATAAAACCTAGAAAATGGAGAAGTGTTAATAAAACCCTAATTGGTCGAGTTGGGGGAGTAATATGTTATATAAATTTTAAAAACAAACAATTTAAAAAATGGAAACAGTAAAAAAGAGCCAATTAGGCCAAATGTTAGCCGAAAAAATGGGGGTTACCAAGAAACAAGGCGTAGAATGGGTAGACGCCTTTGTAGAACTAGTAACCAATTCTCTTAGAAAGGGCGACAAGGTCAATATCACTGGTTTCGGCATCTTTAAGGTTGCCGACAGAAAAGCTAGAGAAGGTATCAATCCAAGAACCGGTGAGAAGATCCACATCGCGGCTTCCAAGAAACCAAGATTTACCGCTGGTAAATTGCTCAAAGAAGCCATCAAGCAATAATATTTCGGATCCGAAATATTATCTAAAGAAAAAATCCCGCCGTAAAAGCGGGGTTTTTGTTTCCGACTATGTTTCCAGATAACGTCGGAGCTCGGCTTTCTGATCCATAACGGCCGCATATCCGATATTCTCCAATTCTTTCATTTGGTCAGGAGTAAAATCCTGAAGTCTGATCCTGGGCAAACATTCCATCAGTTTTAGATTCAAGCGAACATAATAGATTTCCGGCAATTCAGGATTGCTTCTCCGTTCAAGTTCGTAATATTCTATTTTCTTGTGCGTACAACGGTCGCGCATTATATCGAAAGAACGGCCAAGGTCGGATATCCATTCTCGTGGCGGCGGTTCGGAAGTGAGCGGCGGCCAATAATCGAATCTAATTGCTTTTCGGTAGTGTTTCATCTGGCGGATAGGGAAGTCTGTCCAAACTTCGCCATCGACCGTATCTATTCCGTCGATGTTGATGAACGGGAATTTTCCCGGCAATCGCGCAGAGGCAAGAAGTACGTTTATCCATCGTTCTCTGTGTGCTGTATTATTCGGGTCGCTGTTCAGCGGATGGTGGTTGTAGAAGATCACTTCTCCGGGCTTGCTCATATCGGCAACAATGATTCCCAAACGGATAGGGGAGTTAAATATGGCTGGGAAATCCAAGTTTTTCTGCAGGAGGTTTCTCAAGGGACCGGGAGAAAGATGCGATTCGCTGTGTACCAATTCGTTGCCTACTATTGCGTCAGTAGCCAGCAGAGTTGCCAAGCCGACAAGTCCAAATGCCGCTTTTTTCCCTCTCGACAGCTTGTGGTCAAGAAGTACCAGTAAGCCAAGGCCTACGGTGCTGATTCCAAGGGCAATAAGTTTTAACTTTAATTTTCTTCGAAAACTAAAGATCTGATCCGGCGACATGTTGCCGATTACCCTAACGCCTTTATCGAATTCCCAGCCAACGAAAGCAGAACCGGCCATTCCTCCAGATGAACTGGCCAGTATCTCATCGGGTTTCGGCAGGCCAAGGTCATAGTAAGCCTTCAGCGCCCCGGCGTGCAGTGGCAGGCGCATAATGCTGCCAGGTAGATTGATTACAAGGTCGCGTCTTTCGTTCATAGCACCCCACTTGTCAATGAACGACTTTATGGTTGTATGATGCTATTTATTTTAACCCTTGTCAAAAGTCTACAGCAAGCCCATTAAAAAATTTCTGAAAGTTTAACGGCAAATTTGCAAAAAGTTTGATTGTGGAGCGGGTAGGGGGAATCGAACCCCCGCCGACAGTTTGGAAAACTGCCGTACTGCCACTATACGATACCCGCAGATGGTTAAAATTATATCACAAAATTTCAGATTTAAAATATTTATCCCGCCGCCGATTACTTTACGTTACGGAGTGTTGACATTGAGCCATCTTTTATTATAACCTAGGGGACAGTTTGTCCTACCGTTGGAGGCAATATGTTCTGGGCAGTGTTGTGGTTCGTTCTTTTTATTTTTATGCTTCTTTTTAACTTATTGATGGGATCATCGTTCACTGATAAATTGAAAACGATAAAAGCCATTCTCGAAGATAAGACAAAGACTCCAGACGGAAAAGTCGCATCTGTCAAAGTTATTGTTAGCGAATCTCTAAAAGACGAGAATTGATGTTGATATGTGTATCGCTTGGAAACAGGCGGTTTTTATTTGATTGCGACGATAATGTGGAGTGATAGTTTGGGAATAAAAAACGTTCCGTTGTATTCATAAAATAGGTTCTAACGTCATCTACTAACCCGCTCAAATTTTAGAACAAAATTTGAGCGAGGCTCACCAAGTACTCTGGGCGGCCCGCTCAAAAGAGGAATTTTTTATAAAAATTCTCAAGTAATCTAATCGGTATCTAGGTTTTCGAGAGGTCCGAACTTAACACAACACCTTGACAAATGTTGAGATAAGCAATAGAGTGTTAGGGCAACTTAACAATTTGAAGGAAAAATGATGACTCTGTCTAAACAGCCGTTTGATATTGGTGACGTAGTACCTTTTCAATCCAGAGAATGTGTAGTTGATAAAGCCGAGTACCATCCAGGAGGAAACTATTATCAGGGCCAGGGCGATATAGGTTGCGAATCTCCTAATAACCCTTGTTGGGTAATTTCTCTACGAGCTCTTAATTCAGACGGAAGCTATAATAAAAATGGTGACTTATGGACTCTAAATTTCCATGATGGCGAGAACTTACAGATGTTTCCCGTGACTCGTAAAATGCAACTAGTGCTTGAATAAGGTAAGGTGTGGTAATCCACGCCTTTTTAATTGATTTTTTCTTTGACAAAAAGTAATTATCGATTTATTATATTGTATCTTTGACAACTCTACTGTCAGGAGAACTTAATGCTAGTAAGAGGGTTCGCGAGCGATAATAATGCCGGAATTCATCCCAAAGTTTTGGAAGCTGTTATAAACGCGAATAAGGGCCACAGGATTGGCTATGGTAACGATGAAATTACTGCAAAGGTAGTTCAGAAATTTAAGAAACTTTTCGGTGCACAAGTTGACGTGTATCTTGTTTTTACTGGAACTGCAGCCAATGTTCTTGGTTTGTCGACTTTTGCAAAACCCTACAATGCTGTCATTTGTGCTGAAACATCACACTTACACGCTGACGAATGCGGTGCACCAGAAAAATTTGGTAATTTTAAATTACTAACTGTGCCCACAACTGACGGCAAAATAACTGTTGAGCAAATAAAGACACAGGTGCACGGAATTGGCGACGAACACCATATTCAGCCCAAGGCTATTTCTATTACCCAAGCCACAGAATACGGAACAGTTTATTCTGTTGAAGAGTTGGCAAAAATATCTGGCTATGCACGCGAAAATAACCTGTTTGTTCATATGGACGGAGCAAGAATTGCCAATGCCGCAGCTTCTCTGGGTTGGGAAAATTTAAGACCAGCATTTCAAGCTGGATGTGTAGATGTTCTATCCTTTGGTGGAACCAAGAACGGGATAATTGGGGGAGAAGCTGTTGTATTTTTCAGCAAACAACCGGATTTCAAATTCATACGAAAACAGGGAATGCAGTTGGCTTCAAAGATGAGATTCATATCTGCGCAATTCCAGGCCCTGCTACGTGATGACTTGTGGCTTGAAAACGCTAAACACTCAAATAGAATGGCGGCTATGTTGGCTGATGGAATTCGTAAAATACCAGCAGCTCAAATCGCTCAAAAAGTAGAGGCTAACGCGGTTTTCTGTATTATGCCCAATAACCTAATACGCAGATTGGAAGAGGAATACTTTTTTTACACTTGGAGAGAAATAGACGAAACGAAAAAAGAAGTTAGATTAATGACTTCTTTTGATACGGAAGAATCTGATATCGAGCGGTTTTTAAAACTTGCAGAAGACGATTGGGATTAAAAGGTACTTAATGTGCCTTTTTTAATTATTCTCAACCCATTCTGACGATAAGCTGGATATATAAAATAAATCAAATAAAATTTAAAAGGCCCGTTAAGGGCCTAGCGCAGAATTGTTTTCCAACTAACACGCCAACTCATTCTTGGATACCTCCTATAACCGAGCCGATGTTTTTTCCCACAAGAACTCGTTTCAAATTTCCTTCTCCAAAAAAATTAAAAACTCTTATTGCCATTTTGTGTCGACGAGCGAATCCAACCGCCTCAAAATCAACTATTTTCAAATCAAGAGCCAGATAATCGTCGTGGCTTATTTGTGGAATAAACACAGCGCTTGAGTTATTGGTCGGGTTTTCCGTATAGATACCGTCGACTTTTGTACCCTTTAAAACTACCGGAATTCCCAATTCCTTAGCTCGCATAACCATAGTCATGTCAGTTGACAGATTAGGCATTCCGCTTCCGCCGGCCAAAATCACTACCCGGCCTTTTTCAAGGTGAGACAGGGCAACTTCGTAGTGGTATGGTTCACAAACATTGTCGCATCTTATTGCGCTCAAAACCCGACTTTCAATGCCATGTTGTGTCAATATTTTTCTGAAGCACAGGCAGTTAATCATAGTAGCCAACATGCCCATGTAGTCAGCCACAGCCGTATCTTCCTGAAAAACAGAGTTTTTAATATTCGTACCCCTTAATATGTTACCCCCGCCGATTACTATCACGAGATGAAGGTCAAGCGCTTCTCGCGCCATGCGTATCTCGCGAACCATAGATTCAAGAGGCGGCCGGCTTATGCCAAATTCGCCTTTTCCCGACAGCGATTCCCCGCTTATTTTTAAAAGGACAGATTCTTTGCTTTGAGCCATTTGATCCCCGTTGTCACTGATCCATAGCAAAATGCCATATCAATTTAATTTTGTCAAATTTTTAAAAATCCCCGTTAGCGGGGATTTAGTACATAGTTATTTATACTCTCTTCTATATATGCTGGAAATTCAGGAGGTAATCCAACCAGATTTTGGGCATAGATCTCTCTCATTGCTTGTTTAAACACCGGCAATGCCGCTCTGGCCCCGGTCTCTCCGTTTCCAAGCGGTCGGTTATCGTCATAGCCGATTCTTACCGCAATAGTAATTCCATCTGGGCCGTACGTGGAACCAACAAATAACGCGTCCCGTAGTTCATTTGTTGTACCAGTTTTACCCATTACGTCAACGGGGAAATTTTCCATTGTAAGCGAGTACGCTGTTCCGCCGGGTATTCTGACTGTGCCTCGGAGTCCTTCTCGTATCAAGTCGAGATTTATTTTTTCAAAGGATAACGCGATAAGATCGGGTGTGGCTTTGTATACCAAATTACCCGAATTATCGACGACCTCATCTATCACATATGGTTTGGCCGATATGCCCGAAGCGATTGCTCTATAAGCGTTTGCCAACTCTATCAACCTAATCTCCGATGCGCCTATGGCGGTGGTAGGGTAGGGTTGGAGTTCCGTTTGAACGCCAAGTGTTTTTGTTGTCTGGATAATATTGTTTATCCCGCCTACCCTGAAAGAAAGCCAAATCGTAGCGGCATTACGCGATTCAGCCAATGCTCTTCTTAAAGACACGGGTCCTTTATACTTCTGATCATAGTTTTGGACAATGTGAGGCGGTTTTCCGTTCCCCATCAGTATTGTTACCGGCATATCTTGAACCGTATCGTCTAACTTCCACCCTTCTGAAATTGCCGTTAAGTAAACGAACGGCTTAAATGCCGAGCCTGGTTGTCGAAGCGAATGTCTCGCCCGATTGAAGTCGCTGTATTTGATTACAGTGTTGTTATACACTTTTCTTCCACCAACTTCCGCCAAAATTGCGGCATCGCTGTTCCTTAACACTACGACTGAACCCTGAATTATGCCCTTGGACTCCGGATGCCGATCCTCAAACGCGCTGAGACCGTTTTCAAGAGCGTTGTTGGCAATTTTTTGAATATCTAAATTGCTTACCGAATAGATAATAACGTCGCCGTTGAGCAATCTATCCGCATTTACGCCCGTTCCTTTCAGTTCTGAAAACATATCGCCAACAATTGATGGAGCATCGGTAACATCGCGCTTGTCTTCCGGAACAGGCAAGTCCATTTCTTTAAACTCATCGGCCCGATCTTGAGTCAAATAACCATTCTCTACCATCAAGTCCAGAACGATATTTCTCCTATTAAACTGCCGCTGAACAAAAAGGTTGCTCGGCGGGTTAGAGGTCGGCGCATAAAGTCCGGGATTCTTAACAATCCCGGCCAGTAACGCGGTTTCAGCATAGTCAAGATGTTCAAAATCTTTTCCAAAGTAGTATAGAGATGCGGCTTTAACGCCATAGACCTTTCTGAAATAAGTGTAGCTCAAAAAGCGGGCCAGAATCTCATTTTTCATATTATCCTTCGATCCAAAATACTCCGGCTTAATCAGTTCTTCTTCAAGCCACACAGCTAGCCGCAGTTCCTCCATTTTTTTCAGATACTGTCTGGGCAAGAAACCCCACCATCTCTTTGCTAATCTTTTCAGTGCAGAATCTATGTGTTCTCTGTAATAAAGTCCCACCATCTGGTCAGTGATGGTGGATGCGCCCTGTTGGACAACTACGCGCAATCTACGCTCCCTTAAAGACGCTTCGCCGGAATGTTTTATGTTTACCCAAGCGGCTCTCAAAATTGCGTCTCTGTCTATACCCTTGTGGCTGTAAAAATTTTTATCTTCCGCGGAAAGAAAGGCCGCCTTGGTTGGCAAAGTTATTTCATTCGGCTTAATCAGAAGCCTGTACTCTTTCGCCAAATTAATTATCGGCCTTCCTTTGGAATCCTTAACAACCCCGACTTGCGGAACGTCAAAATTAACGAATGTCTGTATGTCGGGCAAATCTGTGCGATCCCAGAAAATATAGTAAGTGGCAAATCCGACTGCTATCAAACCGGCCGTAAAACTAGTTAGTATTATTCCGCCTATAAGAACACAGAGCCACTTCAGTCCTCGAGCCGAAAGCCGGAGAACTTGTCCGAATATAGCGCCTGCTTTTCTTTTGGGCTGCAACTCGCACTCTTTTCAAGGGACTGTATTAGTGTGAATTATCATATTTCCGTCGCGTTGTAAATTGAGTAAATTTATGGTAAAATTAAGGCGTATTTATTTTAAATCTCCCCTCGTAGCTTAATGGATAAAGTAGGGCTCTTCTAAGGCCTTGATGGGGGTTCGATTCCCTCCGAGGGGACATAAGGGGCTTTTACTAAATCAGTAAAAGAAAAGCCCGGATATTCGGGCTGGCGTATGACGGTGGTACGCGTGCTTTGGGAGCACGTTGACTGGGTTCGACTCCCAGCAGCCCGACAAATCGGAACTTGTCAGAATTTCTGCGGATTCGGAGAGCCGCGCCAAAGGCGCGATAGGTGTGGTGGGGGCACGTCCCGCGAGGCGGGACGCAAGAAAATCAGATGGTGGAATGAATGAAAAAGAAAAGTAGCGGTCTGAAAGTTTGGGGTTCGTTCCGATCTTTTGGATAATCTGCTTCATTTCTGGGTAGTTATCGGAAAAAGCTAGGGAACTGGCTTTTTTCGTGTCTAAAATCCATTGTCGCAGGGGTTCGAGCGGATTTTTGGTCGTCTGTCCATTCTCTTTCTTTTCAGCAAGAGAAACTTTGGCCTTGAGTAAATCTTCTTTCTTGTTGAGATAGCTTTCTTTTGGAATATCGCCGTCTATGTAGGCAGAAACGAGTTTGTCTAATTTCTCTTGCGTTTCACTGATTCTTGATTTGATATTTTGGACAGACGATATGGATTTGCTAGTTTCTTCTTTCTCCCACTCATCAACTTTTTTCAACATCCAGTCCGTATCTGTATCTGGAAGCGCAACAGATTGAAGCCGTGTCTTAATCTGACTAGCAAGGTCTTTTTCTTGAATATATTTTTGAGAACAAACTCCGCGTTTTTTCGTACAACGATAATAACGATATATTCCGCCTGATTTTCCTTTAGCCCATTGAGCGGTAATCGGAGAATTACATTGTTCACAAGTCATTAAGCCTGTAAATGGGAAGTTGTGGCCTTGTTTTGTTTTTCTGGGTTTGGCTTTTCTTTTCAACACTTCCTGCACGGCTTCAAATGTTGCGCGATTGAGGATGGGTTGGAATTTGCCCTCAAAATATTCTCCTTTATGTGCGATAAGACCGAGATATGCTTGGTTGGTTAAGATTCTTTTGATATTGGCTTTTGAAACTGGCGTTCGGTTCTTTGATTCAATACCGAATTCCGCCAAAAACTTCCCCAAAGATTCAAGGGTATATTTTTCTGTCGCGTATGCTTCAAATGCTTTGACGAGGATTTTTGAAAGCGTGGGGTGTGGTTCTATCGTTCTTGTCTTGGGATTATTTATGTAACCGAAGGGTGCTTTGGTCAGCCATTCTCCGCGACGAAGTTTTTGGCGGATACCGCGTTTCACATTTTCGGATAAATTATCTGAATAATATTTAGACTGTCCGAACGCCACTTGGAGCATGAATAGTCCTTGCGGGGTTGGTTCAAACCAAAAAGTAGGGAAGCGCAAAGAAACAATTTTACCAATATCTATTGAATAAATTACTTGTCCGCCATCAATACTATTACGAGCAAGACGATCTGGATGCCAAGCGAGAAGACCAATAGGTTCTTTACTAACATGAACCTTACCCATCATTTCATTAAAAATTTCTCGTCCTGGTTTCTTTGCGCTTTTCGATTCAATAAAAGTTTCGGAAATTAAAATATTTTCTTGCTTGGCGTATTCTTGGAGTTCAGCAAGTTGAGCTTCAATACTCATCACTTGTCGCTCCTCATCTTCAGTTGATTTTCTGGCATAGAGAAAATATTTCATAATTGTTTTTCTTTTAATCAGACCGCTACTTTTCTTTTTCATTCATTCCACCATCTGATTTTCTTGCGTCCCGCCTCGCGGGACGCGCCCCCACCACACCTATCGCGCCTTTGGCGCGGCTCTCCGAATCCGCAGAAATTCTGACAAGTTCCGATTTGTCGAATATATTAAACTTTGCTCGAACTTATTTCTCTAAGGATACCGAAAATCTAAAGCGGTAGCCAGCCTTGCCGTGATCCTGCTCTCGCAGGATATGTGCCATGCCAGAACATGCTCTCTGGTTCCAGAATCGCGCGGTGTGGTCTGCAAGAGATTGGATGAGCATGTTCCGGCATGGCTGCTGCTCCGCAGTGACGGCAAGGGCTGGCTTCTCACTCTATGCTCGGATGCGCCGGAAGGAGGGGGTGAGGGGGAGGAATTCCGACGCATCCTCGCGGAGACTGGTCAGAGGGCAGAAATTTAGATAAAGTAATTAGATGTTGGAACTTTCGATTAAAGATCTATACGAACAATTAAGCCAAGATCCAGACTTACGGAGATTGGGAGAATATAAAGTTATAGCTGAAAAAGAAAAGGCTGTTTTCCCGATTGAATTAAATTTAGAAGGACAAGATATACATCTAGGAAACGGGGATTTTAGAGAAGCTTTCACTGCCTTGTCTAAGACAAAAGCCCGTAGTTTAGATTTTGGTAATTCAGTTTTTACTGATCTCTACTTGGATTATCTAGAAGTCGAAGATTTAAAGTTTTCTAGCAGTAGAGCTAGCAGATTATATTTTGATTATGCAAAAGTTAAAAACTGTAATTTTGGTAATTTCGTTGCGCCAGAAGTTTATTTTGATGAAGTACAAGCAGAAAGTATTTTTGGAGATAATTTAGAAACCGGAATTCTTTATTTGGGAAAATTAAAGACTATAAATTTTGATTTTGAGCACATAAAATCTAGAGCACACAGAATTGCGCTAGACGCAAATGGTATAAGTTTTCCTGAATATAAAATTGATTCTGAAACAGAAGATGTTCGGGGAGAGAACATTGGTGCAGGTAGTGAGGGAGTATTGGCACTCTCTCCAGATGATTTTATTCAGAAACTGAGAGAAAATACAGATCTACGAAGATTGGGTAGATATAAAGTTATTCCTCCCTCAGACAACAACTCACTTGTTATCGATTTAAACCTTAGAGACAAAGACGTAAATTTTGGTGATGGAGACTTTTCCCTATTACACACATCGTTTGGTGATACCGTCGCAGAAAGTATTGATTTTCACAATTGTCTATTTACTAAATTAAAGCTAGGAAACTTGCAAGCTAAAAGATTAGACTTTTCTCACAGCCAAGCACCTTTTTTAGATTTTGATTACTCCAAGATGGACGAATGCTTCTTCGGAGATTTTCAAGGATATAGAATTCATTTTAGTGAGGCGGAAGTGAAGAATGTCTTTGGAGAAAGAGCCCTCACGGAAAGTATAAGTTTAGATTCTCTTGCCGCAGAGCAATTTAATGTGAATGGTTTGCGTGCTGAAAGTTTTATGCTTGCTCGAAGTGAGATTAGAGAAATGTATTTATCGAGGGGTGATGGAATACGGAAAATGGAATTCCAAGAAAGCAAACTGGAGCTGCTTAATCTACATGAGGGCGAGTTAAAAGAAGTGAATTTTGGAAACAGTAGAATAACCAGAGCCATGATAAACAAATCAACGATTGATGTGGTGCACTGTGAGAATCTTACTGCGGAAGTTATGTTCTTTGGGAATGACGGAAAGAATAAAATAGGCTTATTAGAATTTGGTGACAACAAAAGGATAAAACATTTGGAGCTTGAGGAAATATTAGCGTCAGAAAGAGACCGAGAAATAAAGCGAGCAGCTTTTCACAAGCTCTCTTTTGGTGAAGTTAAAAAACTCAAGTAATCCGCTCACTGTCATAACCGGATCCTGCGAATCTTCTATATTCTCTGAGTAAATGATTTGTTTCGGCGGTGTTACCTTCGGCTTCCGAATTTTTTATCTGCGACAAAACTTTTTCGGCCATTTTATTTCGAGCGGCTATAATACTATCTGAAATACTAGAAAAAAACTTTTTCATCTTCGCCTGTCTTACGGGATCCCACTTTCGTTCCTCAGAGCGGGCTATCGTAATAGTTTCTCCAAAATCTTTCGTGTAATTTAACACCAACTTTTCTAATTTTTTTAATCTTACCCTATCATTAATTATCTCGAATTCAGCACCAATTTTATCCATTGCCTGTTTAAAATCAAAAGTAAATCTTTCACCCCTCCACTTATACATTCCCGTAGTTCTACCCTGCCAAAAACTGTCCGCATCTTCTTGAAATAGTTCCCAATCTAAGCTGTTGGGAATAAGAGATAAAAGCGTGTCGTTATCTGCGTTCCTGATTTCTGGTTTAGCAACAAAGTCGTAGTACATCTCATTAACAGGAATTCTACTCGCGGTCGCCATTAATATACGGCGAGGGTCCTGTACATGCTTTGTTTTCTTGAATTGTATGACGGAGTTAGTATCCCAATTTCTCGCATCAGCAATAAGCCAGCCGATTTCTAGATCCTCGGCCATTTTGCTCATTGAATTAAATCCGCCCACAGCGGTATAAATGGAAGTTCTGAAAGCGCTAGTACTCCCTTTTAGATTATACGGTTCTCTGTTAGCCACATATCCATCTAGTGCATCCCAAAGAGAAAGAACTGCGTATAGATTTGGCTTCAATATTGCACTTAGTGGTACTACACTTAAAGTTACCAGGGCATCTGTGGTCTGATTTGTATCAAACTCACTCAATATTGAAGAAAGGTAATTAGTCTCCAAACTAACTGTATCTGCATCATTGCTAATCAAAATGGTTTCATATTCAGCTTGTAAACGTTTTGACACTCGCATGGTTGCAATATCGAAGACATATTTTCTAGCATTTCCAACGGTCGCATATTCTCCTTCTGCCCATACCTTGTGAGCATATATGATCGAAAGGGAGGGATTATTATTTTTAAAACTCTGAACTTCATAAAAAGTATTATCTCTTTCAATAGACTGTGGGTGATTATCCAATATTACGATTTCAAAAAGACTTGGATCAATATCTTGATTTAGGTAGTTATCGAGGGTCTTCCTTATTCTCGATCCTTCGTTATAAGCTATTATCGTGACAATTATTCTGGCTTTTTCTGAAAGTGGTTGAGTGTCTAAAAGTGATGAGGATTCGATTTCATTAAGATAGCCAGGATTTAATTTTGACAAATAGTTTTCTACTTCAAATTTTTGATCCAATTTTGATTCTGGATTGTTGATTAATGTGACGGATCTCCTTTGAATAAACTCCTCAAATTTTAGAAAGCCAAGATTTATTTTGTCAGACATATTTATATAAACAAATTGTTTGCATTTCCTCCTAATTACTTTATCTAAATTTCTGCCCTCTGACCAGTCTCCGCGAGGATGCGTCGGAATTCCTCCCCCTCACCCCCTCCTTCCGGCGCATCCGAGCATAGAGTGAGAAGCCAGCCCTTGCCGTCACTGCGGAGCAGCAGCCATGCCGGAACATGCTCATCCAATCTCTTGCAGACCACACCGCGCGATTCTGGAACCAGAGAGCATGTTCTGGCATGGCACATATCCTGCGAGAGCAGGATCACGGCAAGGCTGGCTACCGCTTTAGATTTTCGGTATCCTTAGAGAAATAAGTTCGAGCAAAGTTTAATATATTCGACAACTACTAAAATAAACAGCATTTTCAGCTGTTTATTTTAGTAATGCTGGCTGGGAGTCGAACAACGCTTCGCGAAGTTCTCCCTCGAAAGACATTCTCGGCATTCTGCCTCGAAGTACGTTCGCTAGGCTTCGCCATAGACGCTCACTCTTTCTCGTGCTTGGAATGAAGCAGTTCATTCCAAGCGCCAGCAGCCCGACAAAAAGGAAGAGACGAGGGGCTCCGTTTTTGTTTTGAGTTAAAAATCATTGCTTTTTCTGAAAAATACATTATAATAAGTAAGGCTTGATTACCGATCTTTGACAGGAGGAACGAGTAATGACTATTCAGGATCGCCTTGCAAGGGTGCGTTTTTTTGGCGTAAAGCCCGACCTGTCCTCCCTTGGTATGGATCAGAGACAAGCACTGGCTCACTGCGTCAATGCCTCGCGCATAATGACAGATATCTATTTGGAACAAAGATGCGCCGACAACAAGAGAATCTACCGCGAGCTTCGGGAGCGAAGCGATGCTGAAGGAAAAGACCTGTTGCGCTACTTTCTTATTCACGGATCTCCGTGGGATGCTTATGATCACAATCACCCCTTCATTTTAGGAGTTGGAAAAAAGCCAAAGTTCGGTTCTTTCTATCCTGCTGATCTGACAAGGAGTGAGTGGGATGCGTGGTTGAATGCGCACCCTGAAGATTGTGCACGATTCGAAAGTAACTTCACAGTGGTTCGTCGTCAAAGCGACGGATTAGTCGCAAGACCATATTCAGAGGAATACGCCGATCAATTAAGCGAAGCAGCTAACCTCTTGCGACAAGCAGCTACCTTGCTTCCTGATAGTCCATTGCGGTCATTCTTGCAACTTCGCGCAAACGCCTTTTTGTCGAATGACTACTTTGAAAGCGATATGGCTTGGGTAGATACCGACGGAAGTCCTTTTGAGGTTACCATCGGACCCTACGAAACTTACTTCGATGAACTACTCGGATTGAAAGCCTCCTTTGAAGCATTCGTAGCACTACCCGACAAAGACGCTACTGCCGCTCTTGCTCGATTCACTCCAGTTGTTCCCGACTTCGACGTTATGTTGAGTCAAGAATTTGACTTTCGTCCGAAGGGAGCCGCAATTCCCTTGGAAGTGGTCGCCGATGTGGCACGCGGAGGTGAATGCGGATTTGGATACATGTTTGTTGCGTATAATCTTCCGAATGATCGGAGAGTACATGATCTCAAGGGATCAAAAAAAGTGTTCTCTCGGACAATGATGGAAGCGAAGTTCTCCACACTTGCTCTTCCAATCGCTGAACGGCTTCTTGCTGGCGATCTTTTGGATCTGTGTACGTTTGGGAATAAACTGCTGTTTGTTCTTGGACACGAACTTGCTCATGGTCTTGGTCCAAGCAAGATTCAGGTCAATGGAAAAGAGATGCCTTTCGAGGTTGCCCTGAAAGATCTTTACTCATCTATCGAAGAAGCAAAGGCAGATATGCTTGGAGCTCGACTTCTTAATTACTTCCGCAGTCGTAATCTCCTCGACGACGAAACTCTCAGGGGGATTATAGCGACAGAAGTCGTCGCGTATTTCCAAGGATGGCGACATGGATTTACCGAAGCGCACGCTCGAGGCAGTCTCATCGAATACAACTGGTTGAGGGCGGCAGATGCATTGCGTTATAACAGCGCAACAAAGCAATACGAGATTGATCCAATGCGTTGCATTGATGCAATGTCGAAATTAAGTACAGAGTTCCTAAATCTTCAGATTGCAGGCGACTACGAACGCGCGGAGGCTTTCATGAAACATTGGGGATTTGTTCCTTCGGAACTACCGCCAATCATTGAAAGTCTTTCCGACATCCCGACGGCAGTAAGTCCGGTTTGGGACTTATCCGAACTGCAATAGTTATTCGTTAGTACCAGCCCGAAATCTTTTTCGGGCCTTTTTCTTTGCATAATTCCTTGCTATATTTATCTGTGAAAGTTTTCGCGTTAATTTGGAAGACGAGAACAGGGCAATCAGGAATTTTTTTCAAAATGGGTTCACGAGAAAGAATTACAATAACAAAGATGCTAAAAGAAACAGAAACAACACGCGATCATATGAGAGAGCTTTTTGAAGAGCTCGGTCTTGATGTGGAGAAAATGAATCCGAATATTTTGAGAAAGCTCTTTCTTCTAAACGAAAGAACGGAAACATTCAAAGACGAAGAAAGATCTGTTCATGTAGCTCGCGCGCTATTCCGGTATTATGAACAGAACTTATCGGAAAGAAGATTTACCGACGCAGAACAGAGAACCGTTTTGATCGGCACCATGTTTACAGATATCGGAAAAACCGGTCCTCGAAACGCCACACCGGAACAGGAAAAGCTGGTCTTGGATATTTATGGCGTGGAAAACCTCGTAGAGCCGAATAAGATCACTCTTGAAGAGCTTATCAACGACAACTTTTCCGAAGACGCAACTGACAGGTTAAGCATCCTTGAGGAAATAAAAATCAGCAGGAATATGACCATGAGAGAATTCTATAATTTCCATCCGCGTTGGACGCTTGAAATTATCAGCGGGGATGGGTTGCCGCCGGAAGCGGTTGCCGCGGCGGCAACCCATCATATGCTGGAGGGTGTTAATCCCGAAGAAATAGTGGGCAAGGACGGCAGATTTACTAAGTATTTTGGAGACAATGTATTTTTTGACCGAGCCGAGAAGTTAATAATCCTGTTGGATAAGTACGACGCATTCAGAAGAAGGGGCAAGAAAGAGCACAAAGAGGCGATAGAACTAGTTAGGAATAAGATAAGATCAAATCCTAATTTCGCAGAGGATGGGGAGTTCGAAGAGTTGTTGAATAACCTTGATGCGATGATATCCGAGAACGAGAGGGTATACGAAGAGTGAGTTTTGGTGTAAAATAGAGAGTCCTATCATGGAGCCTATGGTGTAGTGGTTAACACAGCAGTTTGTGGAACTGCGGACGAGAGTTCAATTCTCTCTAGGCTCCCAAGAAATTAAAAACCAATAATCAAATTTTATAACATATGCTTATAGAATTCTACGGTAAAGAATGCGGCCATTGCAAAAAAATGGAACCGCTGATAGATAAACTCGAAAACGAGTTTGGTATTAAGGTCCAGCGAATGGAAGTGTGGCACGATGAGGCAAACGAGAAAAAGTGGGCCGATGAAGCTCGAGGTATTTGTATGGGTGTGCCGTTCTTCGTGAACACCGAAACCCAGAAAACCATTTGCGGCGAAGCGACATACGAAGAACTTAAGGAGTGGGCAAGTAGTTAGAAAACATAAAAAACCTTATTCAGGTTTTTTAAGATATCCATCGATTTGTCTTATTGCTTCGCGGAAGAGTTCGTCGGGGTTTAATTGTGTAGCGTCTATGACTATATCATATTTTCTCTCGTCCAAGTGATCAGTAATTCCGTAAAGAGCCAGATAACGCTCCCTCTCTAATTGAACCCTTTTTCTTAAAAGTTTTTCTACCTCTCTAAAAGACCTACCTTGAGTTTCCGGACGTTTCATTAAGCGCCGGATTGATTCATCTTCACTTGCTTTGATAAAAATATTTACTTTTGCGAAAGAACACCTTAAAAATGCGGCGATGCGACCTTCAACTATCAGATTATCTCTATCCACCATCAACTGTTCTTGTCGTGCATCAATGCTTTTTTCAAGTTCAGGGTTGGCTGAAAGTTGTTCATAAAACTCCTCTATGGTAAGGCCCGATCCTTGAGCCATTTCTCTGAAAATTCCGCCAGCATAGAAATATGCATAATCGTAATGTTTTGCCAGTCTTTTACTTAAAGTTGACTTTCCAGCTCCTAGATGTCCGCCCACACGTATTACTGCCACAGTTACGCCTTGTTTTTAAATTACTTATTAGAATATACCTAAATATTTTTCGTTGTAAATAAGCTTTTAATTTGTTATTTTTAAATTGATGACTCATAAAGAGACGCGTCAAAAGTTCCTGGGGTTTTTCAAAGAGAGGGGACACAAGATAGTGCCGTCTTCGTCTTTATTGCCGACCGACCCGTCGGTGCTTTTCACAACCGCCGGAATGCAGCAATTCAAGCCGTATTACACCGGTCAGGCCGACGCGATGAAGGACTTCGGCTCACTCAATACCGTGTCAATTCAGAAATCCATGCGCATGTCTGATATAGATGAGGTCGGAGACGAATCACATCTTACCTTCTTTGAAATGCTTGGTAATTTTTCTTTTGGCGGATATTGGAAAGAAGCGGCTATCGCCTGGGCCCATGATTTTATAACAAAGAAACTGGGCTTAAAGATTGATTACGTTACTGTTTTTGAAGGCCTGCCATCAGCCGGCGTGCCAGCCGATGAAGAATCGGAAATTCTTTGGAAGGCCGTTGATCCTAAGTTGACAATTAAGAGAGCGAGTATTCAGGATAACTTTTGGGGACCGACAGGTAATGAAGGCCCTTGCGGACCAACAACTGAAATTTATGTAAAAGGTGTGGAGGTTTGGAATATCGTTTTTAACGAATTTTATTATCCGGGATCCAGAGAAGAATTACTAAGCGGTGCAAGCAGTAAAAAGTTGGAAAATCTAAAAACCGCAGGGATCGATACCGGGATGGGCCTAGAGCGTCTGGCGATGGTTGTTCAAAATAAAAACAACGTTTATGAAACCGATTTGTTTGAGCCGATAATAAGTTCCTTGCCCGATCATCTTGATTTGGGCGCAAAAAGAATTATCGCCGACCACTTAAGATCCGCCGTCTTTCTGTTGTCAGAGAGTGTTTTGCCGTCAAATAAAGAACAGGGATACGTATTAAGGCGTTTAATACGCAGAATTTTGGCATTTAATATATCGAAGGATGTTATTGATATCATAATCAATACATACGAAGCTCAATATCCGGAACTAAGAGTCAAGCGAAATGATATTTTGGATGCTTACTCTCAAGAACAGGAAAAATTCAATAAAACACTCCGCAACGGAATCAATGAACTAAGACGCTTAAATGAAATTAGGGCCCCTGAAGCATTTAAATTATATGAGAGCTATGGTTTGCCGTTTGAAGTTATTAAAGATGTAGCTAAAGACAAAGCAAAAAATCTAACTCGTGAAGCATTCGATACTGAATTCAAAAAACATCAGGATAAATCTAGAGCCGGGGCGGAGAAGAAATTCGGCGGACACGGATTGTTACTTGATACCGGGGAATTGAAGGCAGGCAATAAAGAAGAACTAAAAAAAGTAACACGCCTTCACACCGCCACTCACTTGCTTCATGCGTCGTTGAGAAAAATATTTGGTGAAGAGGTCAAACAGCAGGGCTCCGATATAACTCCGGAGCGTCTAAGATTTGATTTCACTTTTCCGCGCAAGATGACCCCTGAAGAAATAAAACAGGTTGAAGATATGGTAAACGAAGCGGTTCAGAAAGATTATAAAGTGATCATAGAGGAAATGTCTTATGAGGATGCTATCAAATCAGGCGCAATGGCGTTTTTCAAATTAAAATATCCCAACCGTGTTACTGTTTACACAATAGGCCCTTCGACAGGCTCAGGGTCGGCTTTCAGCCGAGAGCTTTGCGGAGGTCCTCATGTCTCTCATTCCGCTGAAGTAGGCCACGTCAAAATAACTAAAGGAGAGGCCGTTTCCGCTGGAGTAAGGAGAATCAGAATGGTACTTGACGAACCCTGATTAATATAATAAATTATTATATCGTAAGTTGTTTTTTGAGACTGGAGATGTAAGTATGGGAGCATTTTTTGGGAGTGTCGTTTTAGCCGTTACTTTGATCATTTTTATTTATGCATTTGTTTATGTTCTTGAAAATGAATTATTGCCCGAGCTTAGACGAATTGCCGATGCGCTTGAAGGTAAAAAATCGAATTCGAATCTTAAAAAACAACCTACAATTAACGATACGGATGACCCGTAAGATGTCGCCACATAGGCGACTTTTGTTTAAACATTAAAATGTCAAAAAACTTCTGGAAAAAATTAACCCTTCGACCCATTCGACAAAGCCTCAGGGTGGTGAGTCAGTCGAATCCACAAGCTCAGGGCAAGAAGAAACCGTTTTTTGTTTTGGCGCCGATGGCGGATGTGACAGATATGGCATTCCGGCAAATCGTCGTGTCGTGCGGAAAACCGGATGTCTTGTTCACTGAATTTGTATCAGCAGACGGTCTGTGTTCAGAAAAAGGTAGGCCTAAATTATTGCCATACTTAAAATTCGGCGAGAACGAACGGCCCATCGTAGCCCAATTCTTTGGCGCAAATCCTAGAAATTTTTACAAATGCGCGCAATTGGCAGTAGGACTTGGCTTTGACGGCATTGATATAAATATGGGTTGCCCAGCCGGAAAAATAGTCAAACACGACAGCGGGGCGGGACTTATAAAAAACCCCGAACTGGCCAAAGAAATAATCCAGGCGACAAAAGAGGGAGCGGCGTCCGCCGGCCGGCGGATACCCGTTTCGGTTAAAACAAGGATCGGCTACAACAAGATAATAACCGAGGAGTGGATCTCACATCTGATAGAGGCTGAACCGGCCGCGATAATTATTCATGGCCGGACACAAAAGGAAATGTCCAAAGTCCCGGCCCATTGGGACGAAATAGGCAAAGCGGCGGTACTGTGCCGTAAAGCGGGGATTCCCATAATCGGCAACGGCGATGTTATGACTTACCAAGAAGGGTTGAATAAAGCCGCTGAATGGAAATTAGACGGCATTATGGTCGGCCGGGGGATATTTTCAAATCCGTGGTTCTTCGACCCCTCAACAGACGCTAACGCCAAAACACCGGCAGAGAAGATCGCATTACTAAAAAAACATATGGAATTATTTACCGAACTTTGGGGAAGTCCGCCATCCGCCCATTCTGACGGAGGCGGAAAGAATTTCGAAACAATGAAAAAGTTTTTTAAGATCTACATATCTGATTTTGAAGGAGCCAAAGAATTGCGAGTCCGATTAATGGCCGCTAAAAATAAGGAGGGGATTGTTGATATTTTACAAAATCAGCTGTGATACAATAAAAGTAAATGGGAGCGACGAAAATTATCAATGTTTTAAAGGACGATAAGTTTGAGGAACTTTTAGATATAGTCAAAGATACCGATGCCTCCGAGGTGGTATTTGTACTGCCCAAAAAAGCCAAAGCATTCCGATTAGAAGATCAGTTTTTAGCTCTGGAAACAGAGATTAAGAAAGGCGACAAATCCGTTGCCTTTTTGTGTTCAGATCCCGAAACGAACGAACTGGCAAAGAAATACGGTTTTGACGTTCTGTCCACCAAAACAGAATCAGTGAAGCCAAGATTGATTAATTCCCAAATTCCCTTAAAATCCGAGGCAGTTGCCATTCCCATTATCGCAGAAGCCGACGATATTGACGACGATCTGCACGAAGAAAAAGAGCTCGAGAGTTCGGAGGAGGCAGAAGTAATAGAAGAAATACCGACAGAGAAGGATGGCGAAGAAGATGAGGAAAGTGAAGAAGCAAAAAATGAATTTCCGCCCTATGGGACGGAGGTAGATGAATCAGGCGATCCGATTTACGAGGAGGAGGAAGAAGAAATAGGAGAAGCAGTTGTAGCTTCCGCCAAAACCCGCGGTATGAGCGACGTGGTCAGGCCTGCCGCCGGTAAGAATTTAAGGGTGGTTCAAAAAGACAAAAGAACCGTAAAAGTAGAAACCCGCACCGAAGATGATGATATTCAAAGCGTGTGGGGACAGGAATCAGCGGATAATATTTGGGCCGACATAGCAAAGCCGCGAGTACCGAAAAAAGGTCTTGGATTCGCCTTTGGTTACAGAAGTTTTTTAAAAAAAGGTGTTGGCATATTAACCCTGGCCTCCATTGTTATTCTTGCTATTGTTGTTTATCTGACTACTGGCAGCGCCAGGATAGAGATAAAGCCAAGGGCGCAAGAGCTCAGTACCCAATTGAAAGTAATCATGTCGCCGAATTTTTCTTCGGTAGATAATTCGTTCAACCGCATTCCTGGACAGCTTTTTACAATCAGCAAATCTGCATCTGATAATTTTAGTACCACAGCAGAAAAAGATGCCGTACAAAAATCCCGGGGGGTCATAACTATATATAATGAATACGGTACTTCTCCCCAGCCGCTTGTAGCCACTACTCGTTTTGAATATATTCAAAATGGAAAAGAGTCGGGATTAATCTTCAGAACATTGCAGTCAGTCATTGTTCCGGGTATGAAAGTTGAGAATGGCGCAGTCTCGCCCGGCAAGATCAACGTAGAAGTCATCGCGGATAAAGCTGGACAGAATTACAACATTTCTGCCAGTAATTTCGGCATTATGTCCTGGCGGGAAAAAGGCGATACCGCAAGGTATGAGAAGATATACGGCAGATCTTCTGATTCCATGCACGGGGGAATACTCGGCAAAGCAAAAGTTGTTTCTGAATTTGATTACAACAACGCCAAAGATCAGCTCACCAAAAAAATTAATAACGACGTAAGCGAAGCTCTGAATGCGCAGTCGGCGGGCTTGGAACTGATTACCGGCATCCAGCCTAAAATTGATTCTATAGAATCCACAGCCGAAATAGATGATGCCGCAGACAAATTTACAATGACAGTAAACGGTTCAATAACAACCATCGGTTTTAATAAAGAAGATCTGTTATCGCTGATATCAAATCATATCGACAAAACCAGCGGTTTGATGCTTGTGCCAGAAAAGCTGGAGCTTTCCTATAAAAATGAGGCTATAAATACGGCTAGCAATACGCTTGAGGTGGTGGTTATCATAGGCGGTCAAGGTTATGCCAAAATAGACCGGGAGAGCATTACGACTAACTTGATGGGCAAAAACGAAGCCCAGATTAAGGATTATCTCGGCTCTATAAAAGACGTCGACTCGGCCAAGGTTATTCTCTCGCCGTTTTGGGTAAAAAAGGTTCCCAAAAATAAGTCAGACATTGATATTTCCCTGACATTCTAAGAAGTCATTAATTTGGCATTGACTTTAAGCTAAGTATTTGCTAACATAACATAGCTATAATTGGTAGCGAGGCTGAACGAAAGCTTGTTTGAAGTTCACCGAAAAACCAGTTACATGAGAGAGGCGATTATTTTGAGCAACATAGATAAACAAAAAGTCGAGGGTCAGGTGACGGAAGCATTGCCCAATACCACTTTCAGGGTTGTATTGAATGACGGCAAAGAAGTGTTGGCATATCTTTCTGGAAAGATGCGTCTGCATTACATTAAAGTTATGATCGGCGATAGGGTAGCTGTTGAATTAAGCCCCGACGGCAACAAAGGCAGAATAGTTAGGCGATTTTAATATGAATCCCGCACATAACAGCCATATGCAGTATGTGTTGCGGGGCTAAGATAAATTAACAAAACAGACCACTTTGAAAGCTTGATGCGTAGACAAATCATTATTGTACAACGTTAAAGCAACCGATGGCTGTTATGTGCGGGATGAAAGTGCGAGCTTCCGTAAAAAAAATGTGTACAAACTGTAAGTTAGTAAGGCGAAAAGGTCGCCTCTATTGTTTGTGCAAAAACCCCAAACATAAACAGCGACAAGGTTAATCAATATGCCACGAATAAGCGGTTTTGTGATTCCCGATAATAAACAGATACTGTATTCGCTGCCGTACATATACGGCATAGGTTTGTCTTTGAGTAAAGTGATACTAAAAACTGCCGGCATAGATGGAAGAAGGATCGCAAAAGACCTGTCTGTTGAGGAATTGAACAGGATTCAGAAAATAATAGAGAAAACTTACAAAATTGAAGGAGACCTCAAGAAAGAGATCGGCCAGAATATAAAACACATGAAAGAGGTTGGTACTTGGCGAGGCTCAAGGCACACAAGACGCCTTCCGATTCGCGGTAGAACAAAAACCAACTCCAGAACCACGAGAGGCAACGTGCGAAAGACAATGGGTTCTGGCAGAAAATCAGCATCAGAAAAGACATAAACTTTAAATAATGGGCAAGAAGAAGGTCATAACAAAAGAAGGAGAAATTAAAGAAGGAGCCACACAGGCTCCGGTTGAGGTTTCAAAAAAAGGTTCCAAAAAACAGGTTATTAACGGCGTGGCCCATATTGTCGTTTCTTATAACAATACAATGATATCGATAGCCGATACAAAAGGCGAAGTACTTGCCTGGTCATCGTCTGGAGCATTGGGTTTCAAAGGAAGCAAGAAATCGACCCCTTATGCCGCGAATTTGGTTGCCAAGAACGTGGTTGAGAAAGCAAAAAAATACAATCTGCTAAATTTAAAAATATTGGTGAGAGGTATCGGCCCCGGTCGTGAGTCGGCCATCAGAGGATTGGCGGCAAGCGGATTGAACATCACCGCGCTAATGGACAAGACCCCCATAGCCCACAATGGCGTTAAAAGCCCCAAACCGAGACGCATATAAGAACAAGAAATGAAAGATAAATATCAAATTATTTAGAACGCCGCTGGCTTGACCGAATTCAAGGCAAATCCGAGCATTGCGACGAGCCATACTGAAGTATGGTGAAGGAACAAACGGAGGATTTAACGAAGAAGTCGGTCAAGAGCGTACTCCGCAAAATTGCCACAGGCAATCGCGGAGAGCGGCCAGCAAGTTATAATATATGGCAAGATATATTGGACCAAAAGAAAAAATAGAACGGCGCTTAGGCGAAAGACTCTACCTCAAGGGAGAGCGTTCGTTGTCACCCAAATCGGCAATAATTAAGAAGCCTTATCCGCCAGGCATTCATGGCAATAAGAAAAGCAGGAGACCAAAGAAAATGTCTGAATACGGCCAGCAACTTAACTCGAAGCAGAAAGTAAGGAACACTTACCGAATGTTGGAGAAACAGTTTAAGAACTACGTCAAAGCCGCTCTTACTTCCAAGAAAGACCTCTCCGAAGCGATAATGAACAAACTTGAGCATCGGCTGGATAACGTTGTTTATCGACTGGGTATCGCCCAGTCACGCGATCAGGCAAGACAATTAGTAAATCATGGCCACATACTGGTGAACGACAAAAAGGTGAGTATTCCGTCATATGAAGTGAAGATGGGTGATGAGATAAAAATAAAAGAAGGAAGCAAGAAGTCAACTTTCTTCAATACCTTGGCCCCACAATGGCTTACCAAATACGAAGCGCCTGCATGGGTGGAGATAGACAAAATCCAGATGACAGGCAAAGTCAAAGGCCATCCGACGCTGGAAGAAAGCGGACTTAACCCAAACGATCTGCAGGCCATCATTGAGTTTTATAGTAGATAAAATTATTAAATTACGGATTACGGATTACGGATTAATTTAAATTCGTAATACGCAATGCGTAATTCGTAATATATTATATGGTACAGTTACCAGAACAAATAAAAATATTAAAGAAAGAGGGCGGCCGGGCCACTTTTGAGATATCGCCCCTTATGCCCGGTTACGGCGCAACTATCGCCAACCCTTTGAGACGAGTACTTCTGTCTTCTCTGGAGGGCGTGGCTGTCACATCCATAAAAATAAAGGGTGTTGACCATGAATTCACCACCGTTCCTGGTGTTCTGGAGGATGTTATCCAGATAATCCTTAATGTAAAAAGGATTCGATTCAAGCTTTTCTCCGACGGACCGGTAAAGATATCTTTGCACGTTAAGGGCGACAAAGAAGTAACTGCCGCCGATATTAAGACCACTTCAGACGTGGAGGTTATAAACCCAGACCAGCACATTGCCACTTTGACTGATAAGAAGGCCGACTTTGAAGTGGAACTGGACATAGAAAGGGGTATCGGTTATGTCCCTGTCGAGCAAAGACAGAAAGACAAACTTGCTATAGGCATGATAGCAATAGACGCCATCTTCTCACCCGTTAGGATGGTCAATTTTACCGTAGAGAATGTCCGTGTTGGCCAGCGAATTGATTTCAACAAGATAACTATGGATATTGAAACCGACGGTTCTATCGAACCGGAAGAAGCGTTAAAACGAGCATCGGAAATATTGGTGAAACATTTCGAGACCACCGGTTCAGTTGAAATCCCCGAAAAGAAAGAAGAAAAACCAAAGAAGAAAGCAGCCAAGACCAAGAAAGCGAAATAATCCCGTTAGAAGTATCCCAAACGGGTCAAATAAAATGAACACTTATAAAATAACAATCGGTAATGTGTGGCATCGCACAGTGGTAGTGGATGCTTTGCATTACTTCTAATGGGATGAGGCGTGGAACTAAGAGAAAATTTGGTACAAAAAAGCGCTTAAGAGAAGCATTATACAAATCGCTGGCGACAGCTCTTATTGACCATGGAAAAATCAAGACCACGCTGGCTAAAGCGAAGTCATTGTCTTCGTTCGCTGATAAGCTCGTCACCACGGCTAAAAAACAAGACCTAGCTGCCCGAAGAGAATTGTCGAAGACTTTTCATCCGAAGATCGTGAAAAAATTAATAGATGAGATAGCGCCGCGATTCAGCGAAAGAAAGGGCGGCTATACACGAATCATCCGGCTGGGCCAGAGAAAAAGTGACGCCGCACAGATGTCACTAATCGAATTCACAGCATAATAATATGGAGAAGATAACTGTTGATGCTACAAATCAGTCATTAGGTAGATTAGCGAGTAAAATCGCCGTACTTTTACGTGGGAAGCATCTGCCCGCCTATCAGCCGAACGTTTTGCCCCAAATTGAAGTAAATGTTAAGAATATCAGCAAGGTTAAATTTACCGGCAACAAGCTCAAGGGTAAGATATATTACAAGTACTCCGGTTATCACAGCGGGATCACATCGAGAACCTTAGAGCAAAGATGGGAAAAAGATCCAGCCGAAGTCCTGAAGTATAGCGTATATAGAATGTTGCCGGACAATAAAACAAGGAACAAGATCATACGCAATCTTAAGATTATAAACTAAACCAATGGTAACCAAAAAGGTCACAACAAAAAAGACAATTAAGAAAGCGGCTCCAAAGAAAGAAGTTGAAGTTAAAGTCGATCCCGTTAGAGGTAAGACGCCCCTCTTCAAGGGATCGTCTGCCGACCATGCCTCAGAGGCAGGTCGGACCTCTAACGGGATGCCCCCGGAAGAAGCGTCGAAAAATAATAATGGCTCGACAAAACTCGCCACAGGAGAAAAGTATTTTGAAGCGAGAGGGGGGAGAAAAGAGTCTGTTGCTCGAGTGCGTTTGTATACTAAAAAAGCAACTGATTCTGCAAGCGAAGAAAAAGCTTTGGTTACAGTCAACGGCAAAGACTATCGGGAATACTTCTCCGATGCTAATTTGTGGGAAATTGTAGAATCGCCTCTTAAAAAATTAAAGTCGATGAACCGATTCAAGGTGACGGTAGTCGTCCGTGGCGGAGGCAAGTCGGGCCAGGCTGGCGCCATCAAGCACGGAATCGCCCGCACCCTTGTTGACTTCGACAGTAACTTCCGCAAGAAGCTCAAAAAGTCCGGCTACCTTACTCGCGACCCCCGCGCCAAAGAACGACGCAAATACGGCCTCAAAAAAGCGAGGAAAGCTCCACGCTGGGCAAAACGGTAGTTTGGTCGGATATTTTTATTTTCTGAACGGCTCACCCGGGTGAGCCGTTTGATTTTTGGGTGGGGAAATGGGATTATTTTGAAATGGCTCATATTCACGAGAAAATTGACTTTGTCATTGTGGTCTATATTGTTTTTGAGGACAAAGTCTTAATGGTTCTACACAAGAAACTTAAGAAATGGCTGCCGATAGGCGGACATATTGAATTAGATGAAAATCCCGAAGAAGCTCTATTCCGCGAAGTAAAAGAAGAGTGCGGACTAGAAATAGAATTACTAAGCCAAAAGCCTGAGCAGTTAGACGACATAACCAGACCTCTTTATCCGCCAGCTTTTATGGACATGCACAAGACAAGCGACACCCATCATCACATAGGCATGATCTATTTTGCTAAAGCCAAAAGTTCGGAGGTAAAACACAAAGAAGATGAGCATGACGGTATAAGATGGTTCACGGAGTCAGAACTAGACGACCCTCAATACGATGTTTTAAAAAATGTAAAATTCTATGCCAAAGAAGCATTCCGCAGAACCCGCTAGTCGGCTTTGTTACGCGTTATTGACAAAATCCAATTTTTAATGTAACTTATAGATGTTGCTGAAAGGAGGCAATGATGAAACTACCAAGAGCGCTGGGTAAGTTCCTTTGCTCTATCGGACTTCATTGGTATGGTCCAATCCGAGAAGATTTCATAAGATCCACCGGCCAATACGATGAGGACAGCGAATTCGTTGTCCAAAGCGGTGTTGAGACATGCACCCGCCCTGATTGCAAACACCCGCACGAGGTCTGGCGACAGGGCTGGATGGGAATCACTTATCCAGCAGGAATGGATGTTATTATGGGTCCGTGGATGAAGCTTGGGGCAAAAGAAGAAAAATATATCAACTCCTTGAGATATCGCCAACTTATGGCATAATCCGGCATTTAGCCGGTTTTATTCTTATAATTTAAAAAGTCGCTAAGTTGCGACTTCATTATTTAGGCGGTCTGCTCCCCTTGAGCATGTTCGTTGAATTGGACAACGGGAACGCCGTTGACTTGTAGGACTTCAAAGAAAATGACTGCCCCCATCGTGTCCCGGGTCAGGTCGGGGTAGTACGACTTCAAGTCGTCGAAATAATCACCGTCGAAAGAAAAATCACCTCGTCTTTCTCCTTCTCCCTTAAGCATTATGAAAAAAATGGCATAATTTTCATCTACACCCTCACTCGCTAGATCTCTATAATATTTATCCCGCCTCTCGTATCTATTTCCAGCACCTTATAACCATTTTGCTTCGAGTTTGTTGAAGGATTTGAATCAACTATCAAGTGCTCATCGTCTCTGAACCAGGCCGCCTTTTTTATTTGTGTAGATAATCGGGTGATGAGCTCCTTGTCGCCCTTTTTGTGATACGGCTGATAATTAGTATCGCTGAGCCACATTACCCAAAGCTCATTTGTTGTCCACCAGGTAAGCTTGTTTTTGTCTTTGGAAAGCGCGAAGCCTTTCACGTTCTCCGCAATCTTTTCCGGTTTTTCGTTTGTGGTTGTCAATACGCCCTTCTTTATTGCGAACGGGTCAACGGACGGCGTCGGGCTTGGTTTTGGTGTAGGAATCGGAGTGGTAAATATCAAAGCGATTTCCTTGTCCAATTCTTCCAATCCTTTCTCGTCTTCCGAAAGAAGCAGTATTTTAGAGAACTCGTTCACAAATCCTTCATCTATATTTGCCGATTTTTGCCATGTTGAATAGTCATTCTTTTGAACCCTTATACTGTAACTGCCCGGCAATAATCCTTCGATTCTGTATGAATTACCGAAAAAGGAAGTGTTGCCGAGAAATTTATCATTTAAATAAACGTCGGCGTCGGTATTAACCTTGAGATACACCGCGCCGGTTTTAAAAAATCTGTTGTCCGAAAAGCTGTATTTGTACCCCATCGCATACAGAATTATGACGTAGCTTAAAATCAAAAAAACCGCTACTGCGGAGTAAAAAAGGACTCTCTTTGTTTGCTTGGTCATCATTTAGATTATAACCCGGGGGCATTATTAATTCAACCCCAAAAATTGACTTTTTGGTTGCACAGTCTAACCTGAAGTTATATAATTTTCACGACCAATGAAAACCTCTTCTGTGATGCAAAAATTTATTATCAATGGCGGGAAAAAATTAAAAGGAAACATTGAAGTAAAAGGCGCAAAGAACGACGCTCTTGTCATCTTCGCCGCATCTCTGCTTACTTCACAGCCGATAATGGTCAGCAATGTCCCTGAAATTGAAGACACAAAAAGACTGTTGGAATTGTTAGAAAAACTCGGATGCAAGGTGAAACGGATAAAATACGGCGAATACAAAATAAAAGCAGACAGCCTCGCGTCCTACTCGATAGATCCCGAGATAGCGAAAAGAATACGGGCATCCATACTACTAACGGCTCCGCTTTTGGTACGCTTCGGCAAAGTAAAATTCCCTCATCCTGGCGGATGCGTCATAGGCGAAAGACCAATAGACCAGTTTTTAGAAGGTTACAAAAGCATGGGAGCAAAGACCCATAATAGGGGCAGACTGCACGAAATAGTTGCTCCCCGCCTGAAAGGCGCGGAATTTATTTTCAACAACATCACCGTCACCGGCACGGAGAGCTTGATAATGGCCGCCGTCCTTGCCAAAGGAAGAACGGTGTTAAAAAATTGCGCCTGTGAGCCGGAAGTTAAAAGTCTGGCTGATTTTTTAAACAGTTGCGGTGCAAAAATAACCGGAGCCGGCACTCCGCATATCGTTATCGAAGGAGTCGATAAGTTAAAAGGCGGTACCCACAAAACCATCCCCGACAGAGTCGAAGCGGGAAGTTTTATTATTCTTGCCGCCACCCTGAACAGCAATGTCGTTATAAAAAACTGCGAACCGGAACACTTAGACGCCTTGCTTAGTGTATTAAGGCTGGCGGGGGTTAATTTTACTAAAAAAAGAGACCGTGTTGAAGTAAAATCTTCTAAATTAACCTCCGTTAATATCAAAACACATGAGTATCCCGGCTTCCCGACAGATTTACAGGCGCCATTCTGTGTGTTATTAACACAATCAAAGGGGCAAGGTTTGGTTCATGAAACCATCTACGAAGGACGCTTGCTCTGGACAGAAGAATTAAAAAGAATGGGAGCCAACATCCACACATATGATCCTCACCGGATAGAAATAAAAGGGCCGGCAAAATTGAGAGGACGAGAGGTGGAAAGTCCCGACATAAGAGCTGGGATGGCTTACTTGATCGCGGCGCTTTGCGCAAAAGGAAGATCAACAATCAATAACGTTTACCAGATAGACAGGGGATACGAAAAAATAGAGGAGCGGATGAAAAAAATAGGAGCAGACATTCGCAGAATATAGCCACTAGTAAAAAATTAATCGCTAGACACTGGTTTTATGGCAAAGATCGGAATTGACCTGGGAACTACGAATACAGTAGTTTTCATACCCAAAAAAGGGATAATTATAAATGAGCCGTCTGTGGTGGCTATTTCCGTTTTAGATAACAAGATAATTTCAGTGGGCAATCTGGCCAAAGAAATGATAGGTCGAACTCCAGATAGCATCATCGTTTCCAAACCGCTCGTTGACGGGGCAATAGCTGACTACAGGATTACCGAGGCAATGCTTAAGTATTTCATCAATAAAGCCGGCGGATTTTTAAGTTTTGTTAAGCCGGAGGTTCTTATTTCCGTACCGGCCGGCATTACTTCAACCGAAAAAAGAGCAGTAATAGAGGCGGCCTTAAATGCCGGCGCAAAAGCAGTATATCTAGTCAAGGAACCGGTCCTTGCCGCTATCGGCGCCAAAATCCCAATCAACAATCCCGCAGGCAATATGATATTGAACATCGGTGGCGGGACAACTGAATTGGCTGTTATTTCCCTCGGTGGAATAGTGAGCTGGTCATCGGTAAGAATAGGGGGGAACAAACTGGACCAGGCAATAGTAGAATATATAAAAAAGAGCCACGGTCTTGCTATAGGAGAAAGAACGGCGGAGTTGATAAAGATAAGCATCGGCAGCGCAGTCACACAAGTACAAGAAGAAAGAATAAATATTAAAGGAAGAGATTTGACCACCGGTTATCCTAAAACCATTGAAATAACTTCAAACGAAATAACAGAAGCGTTAGACGAACATTTGGGAGAGATAGTCCAGATAATAAAGAGTGTTCTTGAAGTTACGCCTCCTGAACTGTGTTCAGATATAATGGATAAGGGGATTATGATATCGGGCGGAGGGGCAATGTTAAAAAATATAGCCACACTAATAACAAGGGTGACCGGGGTACCGGCAAGAGTTGCAGATGATCCGTTATTCTGCGTCGCTCACGGCACTGGAATAGTTTTATCAAACCTCGATAGTTATAAGAGGAATGTGATGGCAAAGAGGTAGTTGCTCAAACCGTTAAATTTTAATTATATTTTCTACTCTTCGCTCACCCCTTCCCATTTCTTTGCCATCTCGCTCATTAACAAACACTCCGATATTTCGTCATTTTGATTATGAAAATTTAATACACCGTGTGCATTAGATTCTATAAATTTATCATATAATAAATTTATAGAATCTAATTTTTCCGACTAAATTTTCATGACTACTCAAAATATCCTCAATATCTTGTGTTTGTAGTAATGTCGCTCGAAAGGCACGAAATGGGTAGGAGGCTCGCTCGGCGAAAATATAAAAATTTAGCGGTTCTCGCTCTGGTGTCATTAAATTTATTAAAAAATGAAAAAGCCCCACACGGATGAAGCATTGGGGACTTCTCCATGCGGGGTTGCCCCGCCCGCCCGCTACGACGCTCGAGCGATTGCTCGCTCCAATCGGGGATGGTGTTCGACGGACAAGTTGCTGAAGAGCGACCTGCACGCCGCCAGGATTGCCTCACGATAGCGAGGAAACGCTTTCGTCATTCCTCGCACCGAGTAGTAATGTCCTGTGGTGTTGCCGTCGACGGTCAGGTAGAACCACAGTTCGGGACGACCATCGTTGTAGTTTGCCTCCACCTCAACTCTCAGCATGCTAACCCCCTTAGTTAAAACGGGTGACAACCAAACTAACCAGATTGATGGGTTTGGGGTTTGGGTGCCCCCTCACCCACATTTTATATTATAGCAAATTAAGGATACTTTGTCAATATCACCATTTTCTTTGAAAATTGCTATAAATAATTCATAGTCACCTCGCGCGAAATCCTTGTTTGTTTCTTTTTGATTGCGTTTGAACGCTAAAGCGAGCAACACCTGTCGCAATTTTATCACTTGACGAGCCAAGAAAACTTATGAGAGTGGGGCGGGTTTTATCTGAAATCATAGGTCGAGCGCCCAGCCCCTCTTTTCTTTGAAAAGTGGGGCTGGGAGGCAAGTCCCGATGCTTTAGCGTCGGGATCCCGATTGGTCTTATCTATAAGAACAATCGGGACGAGGGTTACCTGTGATTTTAGATAATAAAACCTGCCCTATCTTGAAATGAGTTTTTGAAGGCGAGGACTGTGATTAAAATTGCGACAGGCGTTGTGAGCTACTATTTATGAAAATTGCATTAGTTCACGATTGGTTAAACACTCTCGGAGGCGCAGAACGCGTCCTTATTGAATTACACAAAATTTTCCCAGACGCGCCGATATATACTCTTTTTTACGATAAAAAATTTAGTACCAAACACTTGCCGGATGCAGAAATAAGACCCAGCTATCTCCAGAAAATTCCTTTGATAAACAAGCACTATAAATATGCCGCTATTTTAATGCCCAGCGCCGTTGAATCTTTCGACTTGTCGGATTTTGATGTTGTTGTTTCTTCTTCCGTGTTTTTCTCCAAAGGTCTCGTGCTGCGGCCTAAAACAAGACACATCTGCTACTGCTACAGCCCGACCCGCCAGTTGTGGGATTTACATCATATTCAAAATTCAAAATTCAAAATTCAAAATTCCATAGCGCAGCATTTGCTGCGTATTTGGGACAGACAAGCGGCAGACAGGGTAGATGAATTTATCGCGATATCGAAACATGTTCAACAAAGAATACTGAAATATTACAAAAAAAATGCCAAAGTAATTTATCCGCCGGTTCCAGAATTGCCAGAGGGCAATCCCGAACGGCCGATGGAAAAAGAATACTATCTTATTGTCTCGCGACTATTTCCTCATAAAAACATTGATGTAACCATAGACGCATTCAATAAACTAGGGTTTGAGCTAATCGTAATAGGGGACGGTCCGGCGAAGAAAAAGCTTCGATCAATGGCTGGAAAGAATATCCACTTCCTGGGCTTTGCAACCGACGAAGAAATTGCCACACACTATCGCCACGCTAGAGCATTCGTAATGCCGCAGGAAGAAGATTTTGGTTTAACGCCGATAGAGGCAATGCAATTCGGCGTGCCTACGCTTGCTCTACGCAAAGGCGGCGCACTTGAAACGATCCGAGAAAGGGTAACCGGGGAATTTTTTGACGACCCGATACCGGAGGCATTGGCCGACGGCGTGAGACGGCTTAATGAGAACTACCCCAATTATCGCCCGGATATTATCAAGACTCATGCCAAAAGCTTCTCAAGGGAAATATTCAAAAAGAAGATTCTGGAAGGGGTATTGACAAATTTGTAGAATCTGCTAATATGAAAGCCGTATTCTGCCACAAAGAAAGGATCTGCAGGAAGAAATGAAAGCAATCATCACCCGCGCACAGGCAATCCGGATCGTTCGCAGCGAAGCAGAGCTGCAACGAAGATTGTTGAACACCTTTTCCGGTGAATTGGCTCGGCTAACAACTGGGGTTAAACTTTTCGGTGATGGATGGTATGGACCAAATCCTACCTTTGAATTAAGGAGTGGCACTTGTGATAGTGATGGGAGCGATATTCAAGAAACCCTTGAAGCGTTGGAGCGAGGCGAATCTCTGCTCTGCGGCAGTCAAAGGCGAAGGCGATAAGCCTCATGGTGGCGAATAGCCACCTTTTTGTTAACCGAAAACATTACGGGCGCTTGACTAAATAGGTCTGAAGTAGTAAGATCTACCCACCTTGAGTCTGAAAAGAAAGAAGAGTAGACGATGAGGAACAGCGTTGGGGCAATTATCATTGCTTTTATTTCTTTAACAATTGCGGCTTGCGCGTATAGCAATAAAATAGAGAATGTGGCATTTGGCTTATCGGAGTTTTCATGGGAAAGACCGGTAAGAGTTTACGAATATAATGGAGAAATTAGGGTTACATTTCATGATGTTGTTATTGGACCAGCCCTGGAGACGCATAAAGTAATGGTTAATTTTTCTAACCTAGAAATTGGAATTAGGTCCACACTGCCCGGCACCGCTTTAACTGTCGTACCGTCGTTTCCTTATTATCTTTTTTACATAGACCTGCCGAATTATCTTTCTGCAAATTCTGTAATTGTGTGGGTACAGACAGAAGACGAAATGCATCAGTGGAAAAAATGGCTTGCTCGTCAAAAAGAAGAAATCGAAGTATCTCGACGATTACGAGCAACTCCCGGTAAAGTAGTTCCCCGATAAGACTAAACGTGCTGGCCAAGAGCCGGCTTTTTTGTTGAAGAAAAATATAAAATCGAATAGAATCAGATAATGCGGATCGGCATAGTTACTCTTAATTTCAATAATTCAAAAGAGACTCTTGAATTGCTTCGATCTTTAATAGACCAAACTGATTTTGATTTTGAAACCATCGTAGTAGACAACGCCTCGGAAGAGAGCGATTTCATCAACCTCCAAACCAACATATCGACTTCGCAAGTCGATTATCCACAGGTTAAAGTTGTGAGAAATAGAGAAAATTTGGGGTTTTCTGAGGGGAATAATGTTGGTATCCGTCAAACGCTTAAAAATGGCTCGGATTGGGTTGTCTTACTCAACAATGATACTTGGGTAGAAAGAGACTTTGTGGAACGTTTAAGGGCCGTTTTAAGTGCTAAAAATGGGGTTGTCGGCATACCCCTGACAGAAGAAAGCCAAATTGCTTATTGTGGCAAAATCCAATGGCTCAAACCCACACTTATCCATATGACCGACTTGCGATGTCGGTCAGTGGATAAGTCACAAGTTTATGCTATCGGAGGGGCAATGGCTGTCCATAAAGACATCTTTGAGAAGATTAGCCTTCTGGACGAAAAATACTTTCTTTATTTTGAAGACGCGGATTTTTCGGTACAAGCCAGAAAGGCTGGATTTGATATTTCCATAGCTGAAAACCTAAGTGTGCATCATCGCGTATCGTCTACAACCAAAAAACTAGGCTCATCGCTTTTGCTCCGTTATCATTTCAGAAATGCTTTGTATTTTAATTTAAAGAACGGGCCTTGGTATATTAAATTACTTGTCTGGCCGTGGAGTTTAGTAATAGTAATTAAGCAATTAAGCAAAATGGCTATCAAGCATGATATTGAGCAATCAAAAGCAATTTTACTAGGAGTAGTCGATTTTTATAAAAACAAAATGGGCCAGGTAGTAGATTTTTGAGATGCGCTCAAGTACAAATCGGGTAGTGAAAGTTCGAGATACAATTTATCAAATAAATTGTAAGCCGTAGGCCACTCGAACTTCTACTACCCGACAAATGCCGAAAGCAACTCAAAAATTCACTACATGGTGGGGAAAATAAAACTATGATTAAAATCGGCATTGAGTGTGAATCAATTGAGGGGAAGAACCCAATGTTCGGAGTCGGGAGAATAATAATGAAACTTGTTGAGGAGATCTCTCGCCGGCCAGAACTTGAAAAGAATTTTCGGTTTATTCTTTATTTCAAAGACCGAGTGCCTGATTTTGATTTTCTTAAAACCCCGATCTTTGAAAAGAAAACTGTTTCGGTGCCATTCTTCAAGAACCGGCTCTTTCCAATATATTATTTCGCGCTCCTGCCAATGCGATTATGGTTTGACCGGCCGAACATGATGTTCTGGCCAAACTATATGCTACCGATAATTGCATTCGGGAAATCATTAGTTATTCTGACGGAAGATGTGTATTACGAAACACATGAAGGTAAACTGCCATTTCGTTATCGATTGGCTTACGGCATATTCGGCTGGTGGACGGCGAAATTCGCTACAAAAATCATAGCAATATCGGAAACGTCAAAAAGGAATTTGGCGAAATTGTATGGCATAAGACCCGAGAGAATAGTTGTCAATTATTTAGGCATTGATTTTGGAGACAAAGGACAAGGGGCAAAGGACAAGGACGGTGACTATTTGTTGTTTGTCGGCCAAGCATTTCCAAGGAGACATTTGAAAGAAACGCTCCTGGCATTTGAAAAAATAGCCAACGAATTCCCCAAATTAAAATTTGTAGCTGTCGGGCCGGATAAATACCCCGCACCAGAAAAAGCAGATGCCTGCGACAACAGAAACTGCTTTTACGGTGACAGGGCAGGTCCCGAGCCGACAATTAATCCGCTCGTAGCACAGACGAATAAGCGGCTCGGTCGTGATGCTATAATTCATAGAGATTATGTCAAAGACAGTGAACTTGCCGAACTATATGCCGGAGCAAGTGCATTGATATATGTCTCCGACAGAGAAGCATTCGGTTTGCCGCCCATGGAAGCCTTGTCGCTTGGAATTCCCCCGATTGTAATGGATAATGAACTAGGACACGAACTCTTTGGCGACCATGCTTTTTATTCAAAAAGTGGAGAGATCGACGATATTGCAGAAGCAATCAAAAAGGCACTAACTGACACAGAAAAGATTCAAAAAATAAAAGGGTCCTGTCTGGAATTTGCAAAGAAATATAATTGGAAAAGTTTTGCCGATAGGTTTTTAAATATAGTAAAAAATCACTATGCCAGAAACAATTAGATCAGATCCACCACAAGAAAAATTTAATACCGACAAAGAGAGGTTAGAGTTTTTAGAGAAACGCATTGTTGAGCGCGTGCAAAGTATGGCAAATCAGGTCCGTGATGAATTTGAAAAGGACTTAGAGGCAAGAACGCAGGAGCCAGACATAGATTCAGAAAATCAATCACAAACACACGAAAAAAGGCGACAAAAATTAAAAAAAGGGGCTGATTTTTATAAAACAACAAAATTAAACATCCTAAAGGGATTGGGTGATTTGCGGCGTGAACTTGAACAAAGTACAAGGTTCGGAGATTATATACCCGAACTCAACGCTTTGATTGACGCTGTGCGGACAATATATCTGTCTCAGCTAAAAGTTAAACATAAGGAATATCGGGTAATGACCGAGGCTCCCCAGTTGTCGGATGAGGAAATAACAGAGCAGGAGAGATTAACCGAGGATATGACCGAAAGCAGATCGCTTGTTCAATGGTATGTGATTCAAAATGAGTCAAACCCAGATTACCTAACAGATTTATTTAATGTTTTTAGAAACATTATGAGCCGGTTGGGATTTGAGAGTAACTGGAGAGGAGCGGAAAGAGGATTAAGACAAGAGTTGGGAGTTTTTAAAATACTGAGTAAGTGTTTTAAAAAGGTAATCCCCGGCAATCCAAAAGAAGACGCCCATTACGCAATTGATTTTTGGGCAAAAACAAATAACGGTACCAATGTAATTTTTCAGTCAAAATCATCCTTTGTACGCTTAGATGACGGCATATACGGTGAAGAGCAAATCTCGGATTTAGAAAAAGAACTTTCGGCAAGTCCAATAGCATCAATAAGATACCAGAAAGATTTAAGCGGTCAGGAAATGCCAACTTCCGATTTAGTAAAAGTAAAGAAGTTGCAGCAAGACATAAAAAAGGCAAAAGAATATGCCCAAAGTCAGGGTATTGATAATCCCCACTTCTATCTGATAGTCAGTCGTGCAGATAAATATAAAGAGATAACAGGAGAACCGGATTCGCAAGCAACCAAGTCAATAGAAAACGACCTGTGGCAAATTTCCACTTTATTCTAACTAATTGGAAAAGTTTCGCTAATCGCTGGTTTCAAATTATAAATGAGAAATAATTTCTTAAATTGGTTTTTCGTAGTTGAGGTCGTTCTTTTCAGTTTGATCATTACCGGGGTTTTGCCGCGAGAAACAGCACTTTATTTGGGCGTGGCTTTCATTATCTATTTCCTGATGGTTCCGATTGAGGATTCTCTGGTGTTTTTCGTAAGGTCAATTCCTTTATTTCTGGCAATGCCGTTTACGGCCGATTTTGATAATTTTAATGTGTGGAGAATACTCGCCATAATTATTTTCTTAAAATGGTTTACGGCGAAATTTTTAATTTTCAATCCGCCAACTGGCAGACAATTTTCAATTAAGTCCCAATTTTCAAAATTAAAAAACTTACTCAAGCCGAGCATAAGCCCATCCTTTTTTCTCATTGTTCTTTTGCTCCTCACGGTTTTGTCCATAATTCCGGCGCCGGATAAGGTTGTGGCGATTAAGCGAATAATATTTTTTCTAAATTTTTCCCTTTTTGGAATCGTTATTTATTATAAAGCCGTTGATAAAGAATTCACCTTAAGATTAATTAAAAATTCTATTATTCCCGTCGTTATCGTTGCCGCAGTCGGATATATTCAAGTTATCTCGACTTACTTCATTGATATTTACCAATTTATGAGAATTTGGGGCGAGGGGATACAGTGCCGCCAGTTCGGCGAACAGTGGTGCAACATTGCCGTCCAGCTGGGCAATACGTGGTTCGCATATTACGGCGAGCAATTATCGTTGAGGGTTTTTTCCTTGTTTCCCGATTCACACTCGTTTCCACAATTTGTATTGCTTGGGATTCCCGCCGTTTTAGCAATAACACAAAAAAGGTGGATAAGAATAACTTCGCTTTCACTTCTATTTTTAATAACCATATTGAGCGGTACGCGAGGAATTTGGGCGGCAAGTGTGGGAGTGGCACTATTGGCGTTTACGCTGATGTGGTGGATAAAACGAACAGCAATAGAAAAAGAAGGGGGAATTGTTTTTAAAAACATAACCGCTTATTTAATAATATTTTTTCTCGCATTCTCGGTTGCCTTTCCCATATTCTCATCCCCACAATTCTTAATCGGGAAAAGCGACGACATTCTGAAAGCGCGTATCCGTTCAATACTTGATTTTGGGGAAACATCCAATGCGCAACGAATAGAAATATGGAAAAAAACCTTGTCATCGATAAAAGAAAAACCATTTCTTGGTGTCGGCATAGGCAATTATCCGGTCGTTCTGGAACAAGATATCCGTCTGGCCAAAGCCGGTTCATCGGCGCATAATTTATACCTTCAAATTGCTTCAGAAATGGGCATCCTGGCCGGATTAATTTTCATATGGTTTTTGTGGCTTTTATTTAAGAAGAATTACGAGGTCTTCGTCCGGGAAGGTGACAAGCGGCTTGGAATATATTTTGCCGCAACTCTTTTATATGTACCGTGGATTTTAATATATTCATTGACCGACATTGCCATATTTGACGAGAGGGCCCTTTTGATGTTTATGTTCACAATGGCCTTAATTCTTGGAAGAAAAAACTCGCCGAGAGACGAGTGATTATGTCATTGGATTTACCGTTAACCTGACGCAGATCTTATAATTTTGTGTCGGATGACTCTTAAAGTTCAACGCCCTGATAAAACCATTGAATAATAATATATTCAGTCCTTCCAAAATTCGATCGAAAGACACCCCATACGGCTCACTCATCAAGCAACCAACAAGATCATCCGTTGCCATTGGCTCGCTTTTTAATATGTTATAGATAAGGACTTCTTCCGGTCCAAGAGTCGATGATGTCGATACTTTTCCGGCCACTTTTAATCCTAAGGAACAAATGTTCTAATACAGTATAATACAGATGACATGATGTCAAATCCACCAGTTACAATTAATCTCGTAGTTCTAAACGGCGAAAAGTACATTCGCTATTTTTTGGATTCGCTTAAAAAACAGACGTATCCGCACGATAAGATACAGTTCAATATATTAGATAACGGCTCAATCGATAATACTGTAAGTATTATCGAGAGCTACAAGCTACAAGCTACAAGCTACAAGCAGGTTAATTTTGTTAAAAACAAAATTAACCTTGGCATGTGGCCCGGCCAAGAAGAGCTGCTTAAATATACCGACGGCCAATACATAATAGCCTCGGCCGTAGATATCATACTGGATAAAGATTTCATTAGAAATTCTATTGAAATAATGGGAAAAGAGACAAAAATAGGAGCAATCCAGGCAAAGATATATAAATATGATCTGGTGAACAACGAACCGGAACTGACGAACATAATTGATACTACCGGATTTAAAATTTTCCGGTCCCGCCGGATCATTAATATCGGCCACGGAGAAGAAGACAACGGTCAATACGACAAACTAGAAGAAATTTTTGCCGTTGAGGGAGCAGTGCCGATATTCCGAACGGAGGCATTCAAGAGTTTAAAAGTTTCAGGGGAAATAACAGATCATGATTACTTTTGGTACGGCGATGACCTAGACCTCGCTTGGCGGATGCAGTTATTCGGATGGAAGCAAGTTTTTGCGCCTGACGTAATTGCCTGGCACGATAGACAAACGACAAAATCTGTCAAAAAGAGCTGGTCAGATTATATAACAAGGGTTCCGGTCCGAAAACAAATTCCCATTCAAAAACGCCGTCTTGATTGGAGAAACACCCGTTGGACATTAATCAAAAATGATCATATAATAAATATCCTGAAGGATTTGCCCTGGATCGTCTTACGAGAGACGGCGGTGCTCGGATATACGATATTGTTCGAGCCTGGAGTGCTGAAAGAAATACCGAAATTTTTCAAGCATCTGCCCGCTATGCTCCGCAAAAGAAAGGAGATAATGAAACGAGCGGTTGCAAACCCGAAGGATATTAGGAAATGGATCAATTAGACTTCAACTCGGACAATTTTAAAGAGAAGAGAGGGCGAACAAGAAATCGCTTTTTTTTAATTGTGGGGTTTGTGGTTATCGGCTATATTGTTTTTAATACGGCGTTACTGGACAGAGAGTTTGAAGTCGAAAATAAAACAGCTAAAGAGGGCAGTGAGCTCGATGCGGCATGGTTTAAGAGGTTTGCAAATTTACTATTCTTCAACCAGAACCAAGCAGAAGAAATAGACACTAATTACATCATGCCCGAGAAAGAACCGAATCGTCTTGATATCCTTATCTTAGGAATAAGGGGTGAAGACGCTGAAGATGCCGAAGAAGCGGGGGCTTTGCTGACCGACACGATAATGGTCTTCAGCCACGACCAGCTTACCAAAAAGTCGTCTCTAGCCTCAATACCGCGCGATTTGTATGTCAAAATATACAACAAAAAAGACAAAATAAACTCTGCTTACGAATACGGATTATTGCGAGGAGAAGGAACTGATTATGCGAAAAATTTGATATCTCAAATAACCGGCGTGTATATAGATAACGTGATAGTCGCCGACTTTTCTTCATTCGAGAAACTGATAGACCAGCTTGGCGGCATAGACATTACTCTGGTCAAGTCATTCAAAGAGGAAGGCCAGTGGGGATATGCGTTTGAACTGCCGGCTGGCACAAACCATCTGAACGGACAGAATGCTTTGTATTATGTCAGATCCAGATACTCCACCAGCGATTTTGACCGAGCTTTCAGGCAACAACAGGTACTGTTCGCGATAAAAAACAAACTAACCGAATTGAAGGTGCTAACCGACCCCATCAAAACTCTATCGGTGATCAATACCCTAAACCAGAATATCAAAACCGACATTAATATCTGGGACGTGAAAAAAATAATTGACCTTGGAAAAGAAGTGGATACCTCACCAGCTACATTCAAAAAGGAAGTGTTATCAACGGACAACTTACTTTATCAAACCACCGGACCGAACGGGATTTACATACTGCTTCCGAATGGAGATAATTTCGACCAGATAAAACAGCTATTTAATACACTATTAGAATAATCAGAACGCCGCTGGCTTGACCGAATTCGAGGCAAATCCGAGCATTGCGACGAGCCATACTGAAGTATAGTGAAGGAGCAAGCGGAGGATTTAATGAAGAAGTCGGTCAAGAGCGTACTCCGACGTTGTCAGTCGGAGAGCAGCCAGCAAGTTATAACATGACATCGATAGCAATTATAAACTACAAGAACCCGACCCTCCTACGATTATGCCTTTCTTCTCTGAGAAGAGTCTTGTCGCCTAATTTCAAACACGAGATATTAGTCGTTGATATTGCTTCCGCTCCCGAGACAAGAAATGTGGTCAAAGAATTCCCAGAAGTAAAAACGGTGGCATTCAAAGAAAATATCGGCTACACAAAGGGCACAAACGAAGGCATCAAGGCATCATCTGGCGACTTTATTTTGATATTAAATCCTGATGTAATACCAATGGCTCGGTCTATAGAGAAGCTCGCTTCATATCTGGCAACTAACACCAATGTGGGTCTCGCGGGGCCTCGGCTTTTAAATTTTGATGGTTCGACGCAAAATTCCTGCTTCCGATATTACACCCCACTGACCGTACTCTGCCGGCGCAGCCCTTTGGGCCGCACGACTTTCGGCAAAAAAATCCTGAATAAATTTATGATGACGGATAAGAATATGAGCGAGCCGACGGAAGCGGAATGGCTGATGGGTTCCGCGATTATGGTTTCCCGAAAAGCGGTAGACAAAGTCGGTTTGCTGGACGAAAAATTCTTTCTATATATGAGCGATGTTGACTGGGCGAGACGCTTTTGGGAAAATGGTTTTAAGGTTGCTTACTACCCTTATTCCGAAATGTACCATTATCATAAAAGAGGATCCAAGGGACATTTCGGTTTGCTGGATGTGTTTTTGAATAAGCAGGGCCGACAACACACAATCGACGCAATTAAATACTTTTATAAATATGCCAGGAAGTGAAACTTCCGATTGTCTGGCAGCATTATTAATTAATATTCGGAAGTTCTACTTCCTGGTATGGTTTTAAATAAAAAATTACTTGTCTTATCGCTGATAGTCGCTCTCGGAGCCGGATTTGCCGGCGGTGTTTTTTTTGAACGCTCTAACGGAGTTGAGTCTAATCCAATCAAGATTCTGATTAACAAGGATCTCGGCCAGCCGGATTATGCTGATTTTTCGCTGTTTTGGGACACATGGAATTCTCTGCACAATAAATATGTAGAACGCAACGCCCTAGACACGCAAAAACTTATCTACGGCGCAATAGAAGGGATGGTAAATAGCATCGGCGACCCATACACTGTATTTTTTGAACCTCCGGAAAGTAAAAAATTCCAGGAAGAAATATCCGGTTCTTTTGGAGGAGTCGGGATAGAGATAGGCAAGAGGCAGAATGTCCTTACTGTAATAGCGCCGATCAAAGACACTCCCGCCTACAAAGCCGGTCTTAAAGCGGGAGACAAGATACTTCGGATCGACGACAAGCCGACTGCTGATTTGTCGATTGAAGAAGCGGTCAACCTGATAAGAGGAAAGCGCGGAACGCCAGTCATTCTGACGATTTCTTCCAATGGGGCCGATACAAAAGAAGTCGAAATAATCCGAGACACGATAAAGATACCGACCATCACCTGGGAAATGCTTGAGTCTCCGCCAACTGGCGGAGGAAAAAAGGTTGCGTATCTTCGGTTGTTTACATTTAACCAAAACATTGACTCTGAATTCCAAAAATCAGCCCAAGAAATATTGAATTCGGGAGCCGAAAGATTGGTGCTGGACTTACGCAATAATCCCGGCGGGCTTCTCGATTCAGCCGTCAATATCGCAGGCTGGTTCCTGGATAAAAACCAAATAGTAACAGTGGAGGCATTCAGCGACAGCTCAAAAAACGAATTTAAGAGCAATGGCAACGGCTCTCTTAAGATGTATCCGACCGTAATTCTGATAAACGGGGGTTCGGCATCGGCTTCAGAAATAGTAGCCGGAGCATTGCATGATAATAGGGGGATAAGATTAGTGGGCGAGAAAACATTCGGTAAAGGTTCCGTGCAGGAACTGGAAAAATTCAAGGACGGCTCGTCGCTCAAAGTAACCGTAGCCAAATGGCTCACCCCGAACGGAATATCCATTTCCGACACGGGCATAGAACCGGATGTCAAAGTTGAAATTCCTAAAGAAGATCCGCCTCCGTCAAATAGGGCGGATGGCGAAGAAAAGGAAGAATCTGAATTTGAGTTGGGGGTCCCCGGCAAAGACCCGCAGTTGGATAAGGCATTGGAGTTATTGAAATGATAGCGAAACCCTCTCCATTTGTCGGCCTATTGATTACGGCCTCCGGCCTCCTGCTGACAAATGATTCAATTAATCTTCAATTTGCTTAACAAATTTCAGCACCCGTTTGCCCCGCCTAAATTTTATTTTATAAAACTTAGGCGGGTTTTCCGGCCCAAATTTGTTTATTAAGCAAATTCTTGATTAATTTAACCATTGTGTCATTCATCAGGAACCAAACGGCCTTAAATGAAGATGGTTTCGCTCTTGGGTATCGAGAAAAATTATTAAGTAATGATAAAAGAACCAAAACTCCATAAACCTCTCGAGAAAGAGCCCGAAAAAAGGCCAGAAATTGACCCCACCCTTGACGACAAGAGCGGGATTGAAACATGGGAAGGTGAAGGCGGAACGGTATATCCGGAAAAACCTAAAAAGAAAAGGAAAGAAAAAATAACGCTCGAAAAATTGGCTACTCAAAAAAGAGACCGGCTGGAAGCGCTGCGTTTGGCAATTAAAAAACTGGACGAAGGAGGGTTGGTTAAAGAATTCGAAGATAGAACGAGAAAAGTAATTTATTTTGACGAAGAAAATCAGCAATATTTTTTAGAAGAAAGAGGACAAAGAAAAAACGTTGGTATGGGCGATATTGTGTCTGATTATGCTTGGGGAATTAAATATGTTCCAGACTATGAAATAATCGGACCGGCTTATAGAACTCTTGCGAAAAGGATACTGACCAATGAAACAAGAAGAGATATAGAAAGTATATACGATAGAGAGTTAGTAAAAACCTACATCGAAGGCGGTATCATGCTTGGCGGAAAACAATCACTTCATTCTGTTGAGCGCGGGTGGAAAAAATGGAGGTATAGCCCACAAGGAAAAGGTGTTATGTTTCTTGGTTTTATAGCCGAAATCGCAGTTAGAGAGCTCCTTAACAGAGTAGCATTAAACAACAAACTGGATTTCACTGTTTTAAGAACAAGTATTGTGGAGGATAGCATCTATAAATACGATTTTAAAATAAGGGTTCATCAGGGAAATAGAGGAGTAAAAATTAAGCAAGAAGGCATAAAATATGGCAAGAAAAAAAATGAGATTGGTATACAATTTGGATTGATTCGGCCTAAATACTCAAAAAAGAAAGCCGAAGTAATTAAGAACGTAAAGGAAAAGTTTAGAGATAGGTTGCCCGTTAGAGATATTCTGTTGATAACGATGCAAACCGAAGAATTTGCTCATGCGTTTAACAAGTGGCTTGAATTGGGCGAACCCTCCGGTGGGCCGGAGCAGTTTTTATCACCGGAATTGAAGAAAGCGATACTCAAAGCGGTAACGGAAAAACTGGTTGATATTCCGCAGGGGGTTTTTGACAAAATTACATAAAATTGTTATTGTTAAATTGTTAAATTGCTAAATTGCTATGCGAGTTATCATATTACAAAACATAAAAGGTCTTGGGCAAATGGGGGATGTGAAGATTGTCGCTGACGGTTATGCTAGGAATTTTTTGTTCCCCAAGAAAATAGCCAAACTGGCCACTGACGCCGCGCTGAAAGAAGTTGATGCTCTCAAAAAGAAACGAGAGGCATCACAAAATCTTGAAACAGAGAATGTCGTTAAGCTGGCTGAACAACTTAAAGATGCCGTATTGGAATTTACAAGAAAAGCGACCAAAACCGGAAAAATATACTCAGCTGTTACCAAAGAGGATATAGCCGAAGCATTAACTAAACAATTCTCCACCGGAGGCGGACCAGCCTCTGGTTGGAAAGTAGAACCGAACTCGGTAAATCTAGAAGGCCACGAAGGAGGGCACATTAAACAGCTCGGCGAACATATCGTCAAAATAGAACTCGCCCCGGATGTTACAGCAGAAGTTAAGGTCAAAGTTTCTCAGGAATAACCACTCGCTCCACTTCATCCCACGACTCACCACATAAAAATTCTGCTGAATTTTTTGTTCTATCTCGGCTACCCGCCTCCCTGCCTACCGGCAGGCAGACGAACGTTCGTCTTAGGGATGAAGCGTCGCTCGTTTTGATTTAAATTAGAAATATTAAAAAGCCATTTTAAAGGGCTTGCATAGCAAGCCCTAAGTCCTCTCGAGATCAGCGACATCGTCGTCTGAATCGGAAATACTATTGTCAAGGAAGTTAAGGGTAATCTGCTTCTCGTGATTACAATCCTCCTCAAACCCAGTTAACTGGATCTTGCCGCTACTTAGGCCCTCCACCAGGGCTCTTGTAATCGCATCCATATCACCCCAATTTACCCGTATGATGTTGGACACTTTGTTCGCCCTCCTTTGAACGATTAGGATTAAAATATCATAAAATCTAGCAAAAGTCAACTATTGACAAGGAGGGCGTTGTTGTGATATAATTGGAGAGTAGGGTGGGAGTTTAGACGGATGCTGACCGTGGACGCCCAGTGGCGGTGGTTAAGGCCAGTACGTTCGCCTCTAGCCCACCCTGCGTTTTTACAACACAACAACTGCTTTGCTGGATCGGTCGCCGAGTCCAACTCGGCTAATCGCAAGGTGCGAGCCGATTTAGCAGAGCCCCAGCCCCGTAAACCCCGACCTTGCGTCGGGGGACGAAGGAGGCAGTATGCAGACGTTCCAAATCGTTCAGTTCGTGCCCATGTTCAAGAAGGTCGGCAACGAGCGCATCGAGCTCGATCCGAATCGTCTCGGACAGGGACAGGCCGTCGTCCGGTTCCTGGACGGGGACACGACCCGCCACCTCCAGAGGCACGACGGCCGCTGGACCGGGTGGAACTCGGACCGCGCGCGCCGCGAGCGCGCCGAGATCCTGGAAAGCCACGCTTTCTATCAAGTGGAGGCCACAGAGGCCGAGTCGCGGCTCGCCGACCTGCAGGCCAAGCTCGACGACCTGAAGGGCAAGCGCGGTCTCGACGTGAAGGTGGAGCGCAATTACCTCCGCGAAGTGGCCATCAAGACGGCCAAGGCGATGCTCATCGTCGCCAAGCATGACCTCGACCGCGCCGCTATGATCGCGGGGAGGGTCGACGAGACCCACCCCGAAATCGTCGAGTTCATGAGTTAGACGAACTCGACGAAGACACCAGGTGTGGCCTGCCGCAGGCAGGCCACACCGCCCCGACCACAAGTCGGGGTTGCTTTTTAAATATTTGTCCGAGAGCAAAGCGATTGGCTACAAATACTTAACCCCGCACCAATCTTAATCCACTAGGCAGCCGCCCTGTTAAGGCGGGAAGGGAGCGGGATTAGTGCGGGGTTTGTCTCCCATAAAACTAAAATCCGCCTCATCGGCGGATTTTAGTTTATCTTCGGCTTTCAAGAAGAGCCACGCGGCGTTCAAGAACAGCAAACTCGCTTCTATCTATCTTGCTCTTTAAATCGTGTTTAATTTGCTCAATGTCGGTTTTGATGACTTCTACATCTCCTCGAATGAATTCTATATCTATTTTAACTGCTTCTATGTCTTCGTGCATTACTTCCATACTTTTCTTGATTTTTGGAATTTCGGCAGTTTGTTCCATAACTAAATCAAGAGTACCCTTAAAATCTTCTACCATTACTCCTATATCGCGGGATACATAGGCAGGAACTTTAAATTTCTTATTCTTCGTTTTCATGATTTTATTATATCACATTCACGACTTTTACTAATCGTTTCCGGCCGTTAAAGAGTTTCTTTTTCTTGGTGGTAAATTTAATTTTACCGGCTACGGCGGCATATATGGTATAGTCATGTCCGAGACGAACACCCTTGCCGGGAAGAAACTTCGTCCCTCTTTGGCGTATGATAATATTGCCCGGTTTTGCCATCTGGCCATCGTGTAACTTAACTCCTAAATACTTCGGTTGCGAGTCCCTACCTAACTGCGTGGACCCGATTGCTTTTGTATGCGCCATTTTGCTCAAGAGCGTAGCGATTGATTGCAAAATGGCTGTCCCGTAGGAATTTTGCTATCGCTAGAACTCTGTGCTAGATATTATATAATTGTTTGAAAAACAATCGCAACCCGCGTGTCCCGAATAGGGACATCCCTCAAGGGCGAAGCGGGTCGCCATCGGCTATCCCGCAAAATTCTGACGGGACGCCATATTTAAACCATGAATATCCTATCAAAAATCCTTAACCTAATCAAGAGCTACCAATACCACATTTTCCTCGCTGCCTGCATCGGCCTTATTTCCGTTATCAGCTACAATCTCGGGCAAATAAACTCCCTCAAGAAAACGCCTATCAGTGTCAAAGACTCGGTAAACCTTAAAGCCAATATCTTTGATGCGACTAACTCTCAACCGCCCGCCCTTGAAGGGCGAGGCTCGCTCAACAACGTTGAGCGGCAAAAACTTGATACTCGAGTTGTTGTTTCTAAAAATTCCGACAAATACCACTACAGCTGGTGTTCAGGAGCCAAAAGAATCAAACTGGAAAACCAGATATGGTTCACCTCCGCTCAAGAAGCAGAGTCAAAAGGATACACTCTTGCCGGAAACTGCACGAAATAAAAATTTGACACATAACCAAGACCATGCTAACATATTGGCACAGTTTTCAGTTCGCTGAAAAGGAAAAGGAGACAGAATGTCTAAACTAGACCAAAAACACCTCAAGGAGGTGTGTAGGATTGGTGGAGGTATATTTACTTGTAGTTATTTAGGGATGGGGGCCGAAGGAATGGAGTGTCTAAAAGGCACTGGTTTCCAGAGCATAATTGACCAGAGACGCACTGAAAAAAGCACGGGGGCTATGGGAGATAATTGTTCTGGTCCCCCAGATTTCAAATTAACTCAAGAAACTATCCACTAAAGAAATCTGATTACTTAGCGCGGCAACCCCGCGCATTTTTTTGACATATTTTAATTTTTGGCTTAAAATATATACTTCTGGCTTATATAATACTGGGGTAAGCATCTTTTTAGAACGCAGCTGACTTGGCCAAATTCGAGCGAATTAGTCGGTTTAGAACTTAATTCGTTTGGACAAGTTCAAGGCATATTCCGAGGATTGGCCGAGACATACTAAGGTATGTTGAGGTCAAACGCAGGAATATAACGCAGAAATTGGCCAAACCCAAAGGGCGAGCCGTATGGCTTAATTTTATTAGCCAAGGCTCGCGAATAAGTTATAAAATGCAAATTAGAAACATCGCAATTATTGCCCATGTAGACCACGGGAAAACAACCCTTACTGATGCTCTGATGAAACAAACGGGTATGGTGGAGGAAGGATTCAGTATGGACGTAAACGCGCTCGAGAAAGAGCGCGGTATTACTATTTATGCCAAGAATGCCTCTCTTTTTTACAAAGATACGAAAATAAACATTGTTGACACTCCCGGTCATGCTGACTTTGGTTCGGAAGTAGAGCGAGTATTAAGATCAATTGATTCAGTACTGCTCATCGTAGACGCCCAGGAAGGACCGATGCCCCAGACCAAATTTGTCTTGAAAAAGTCCCTAGAGCTGGGATTAAAACCGATACTGGTTATAAATAAGATAGATAAGCCGGCCGCCAAGCCCGACGAAACCCACGAAAAAGTTCTGGAGCTTTTTATGGACTTGGGCGCCAACGATGAACAGCTGAACTTTAAAACCATCTATGCCAACGGCAAGGCGGGAATAGCAAAGTTAAAAATGGAGGACGAGTCAAAAGATCTCACGCCCCTGCTTGATTTGATTTTAAGCGAGGTACCGGCTGCGCCTTCCGATATTTCAGCTCCGTTACGCTTCCAGCCTTTTAATCTAGGGTATGATAATTTTTTAGGCCGACTCGGTATCGGTAGAGTTTGGTTTGGAACTATGAAAGTGGGGGATAATGTATTTATAAAAAAGCCAACCGGGGAAACAAGATCCGGGAAAATAACCAAGTTATTTACTTTCCGCGGTATGGAAAGAAAAGAAACTAGCGAGGCCCAGGCCGGTGATATTGTTATGATTGCCGGTTTACCTGATATTTATATCGGGGAAACCGTTTGCACCTCTCCTGATGTTGAGCCCCTGTCGGCTATCAGTGTTGACGAACCGACAATATCTTTGAACTTTCTGGTCAACGATTCTCCGTTTGCTGGAAGAGACGGAAAATTCGTGACCAACAGACAGTTAAAGGAGCGGCTGGAAAGAGAGCTTGAAGTAAACATCGGACTAAAGATAGATTTTTCTTTAAATGAATACTATAAAGTCTACGGCCGGGGAGAACTCCATATCGCCATCCTGCTTGAAAATATGAGAAGAGAGGGTTATGAGCTTCAGGTCTCACAACCACAGGTAATTATCAAGGAAATAGACAATCAGAAGATGGAACCATTTGAAGAGGCGCTCATTGACGTTCCTGAAGATCTATCGGGGATGGTAATACAAAAACTCGGCAAACGAGGAGGCAAGATGATGAATATGGGACAACACCACGGTGAAGTCCGTATTACGTTTGAAATACCCACACGCGGTCTTTTGGGCTTCAGGAACGAGTTTATAATCGATACAAGAGGCGAGGGGATACTTGCAAGTCACTTTATCGGCTTTCGTCCTTACGCTGGGGAAATAAAAAAGAGAAGCGTCGGTTCCATGATCTCTATGGAAACCGGCAAAGCGCTTGGTTTTTCGCTGTACAACCTCCAGGACAGAGGCAAACTATACATCGGACCGACTACCGAGGTCTACGAAGGAATGGTCATCGGCGACGTGTCAAAAGGAAACGATATGTCCGTAAACCCTATTAAGGGCAAAAAATTAACGAACATGCGAGCTTCGGGTTCAGATGAAAACATCATTCTTACCCCTCCGTCTCCAATCACTCTTGAGACAGGATTGGAAATTATGCAAAACGACGAATACCTCGAAGTGACTCCGAACAATATTCGCTTGAGAAAAAAATACCTCACAGAAAATGACAGAATAAGAGCTACTAGGCAGTCAGCGAATCAATAATCTTCGTCCGCCATCAATCATTTTCCTTATCATTTTCTCAACCTGTGCTCCGGGTCAGACAAACAATAGCTTTAAAACCTCCGGAAGGCCTTCCGAAATTCCTTCAACCCTGCTGGGCTTCAGTCAGTTTCGGCTTTCCTGTCGGTTTATAAAGCTTTATTTGTACCTACCCCTCCACAATGGTTAATAAAATGACGCGAAAAATGATGAGATGGTACTTAAACAAGACCAAAGTTTGCCTTGACTTAAATACTTAAATCATGTTATAATATAAACATTGGTTGGGATATTCCTACTACAACCAAAGGAAGAGGAGGAGGGATAGAGATGGAAAAGGCTCGATTTACGGCGACGTTGGTCAAGGAGTTGACCGGCGGAATTCTGGTGCTGGTGGCGTTTGCCGTCCTCATTAGCCTCTTGGCCATTTTGAGAAGCGACGGGTCAATAAGAGAGTGGCTGAACTCTCCGATTTCCGAGTTGAAGGTGGAGGAGTTGCTTTTCATTCTCTTCGTGACAGCGTTGCTGACACAGAGAACTAGGGGGAGGAAATAATGGAAACGATCCGGTGTGGCTCGTGCGGCGGCTCGATTGGAGAAGACGAGTGGGACAAGTGCCCTCTCTGTGGTGAAAGCATCAACGGCGATGCAGACGAAATCGACGAAGATGAGCTCCTTTCTGATCATCTGAGCGCGGCTGAAGAAGAAATCGAATTTCTCAAACAGCAAAACGCGCGGCTCCACAAGCGTATCGCCAAGCTCTTGGAACAAAACAAGGGCAAGAAGAAAGCGACTCGCCGCAAACAGCGCAACCACTAGGGAGCAGTAGGTTTCAATCGGCTCCACAGATAGGCTTCACAAGCACCATCTGTGGAGCCCTTCTGTTTTTTAAAACCAACGAAATAAGCAATTTCTTAAAACCGTCTAGCGAGAGAGCGAGGTCCTTGCCGTCTTCAAATCATTTGAGGAATTAAGAATACGAAGAGCGAAACCCTGCTTCTTTTTCTCACGGACTCCTCATGGAGCAGTTGAGATTCACTCCTAATTTTTCTGACCGCTCGGGGTAACCCCTGTCAGGCCATGCGGATCGAGCTGAGCTCGACCGTTCCTGACATCCCCGACTCGGTTTCCCAGAAAAATAGCGTCGCTCATCTGCAACTGCTATCTACTCGTCATCAAGTGATAAAAAGAAGCAGGGGATTTCGCACCCTAGATGCTTAAATGTTAATCGACGAAGTTAGGGAGAGAGTCGAAGTTAATAAAATGAGGCCCCGCGGTTGCGGGGCCATCGGCAAGGATACCGGGTTAGTCGGGATGAACGGAGAAGCGAACTCCGCCATCGGGCAGAGACTCAACACCGTGGCCGTCGATGTTCATTTCAGCAAGCCACAGGACGTCGAGCACGGCCATGGAAACTTGAGCGCTGGTCATGGTGGGAGGAAAGACCACCACAATTGGATCACCCAAGCTTTCGATTGTGGCACCCTGTCTTTTCAGGTCTTGTGCGAAAACGCCATGTTCGTTTCTGTGCATGACTGACCTCCTTAGTATGTATAATACCATATTACTACCTTGATTGTCAAGTTTTTTTGAGTAAATCGCTCAATATACTAATCAACTGTGGAGCAAGACCCCATTCTCATTTGAGGTCGTTTGGTTCCCGCGGGTAAACACAATACTAAAATTAACCAATAATTTGCTTATACAATAAATTTTAGCCGGAAAACCCCGCCTAGGCGGGGGCAAACGGTTGCTGAAATTTATTAAGCAAATGGAGAGTTAGTTTTAGTGTTTGTCCGCGGGAGATCCGGTCGCGGAGAGGGACCCGTGCGAAGCCGGGTCTACGTAGGACGCAACCAGCAGGCCGATAAATGGGAAGGGGTTGAGCGACTATCTTATTTTGCTCAACCAGTATTCGTTTTCCCACGCCCAGAGAGTTTTACATGCCAAAAACGCTTTGATATCGGATTCGAAGGTAGTTAATTCTTTCAATTCGACCTCGCCTTGCATCGGACCCCATTCGTGTTGACATTGTCCTTTCTCGCCTCGGATTTTTTCCCGGCCGCCCTTGTCTCGCATAGTCGCAGGACATTTCAAGCATTTTTTTGATTGATCAAGCCGCAATATCCAACGGGTTAACGGCGGCATAGATGGATCTTCTTTCAGCGCTTCTATGTAAGCTGAAGTCTGCACGTTATAATCCCGATAGATCGCCATTGAAGTTTTGATGTCCAGAACACCAAGTTTCCCGTTAAGTTCAGCCAGAACATCCATCGTGCCCGCAAAATGATGCTTCTTGCTTACAACACGCTCTTCAACTTTATGAGCAACGAGTTCATTCTGACCGTAAAAATCCATAAATGCCGAAACGGCCGGTTTCACGGAATCGGGAATAACTACCGGTTCTTTTCTCAATATTGCCTCAACGGTATCGTGAAGAAGGGTCCCTTCTTCGGCGGATTTGGCTTTTATCGCTTCGCCGGTCTTGAAATCAGGCAAAGCGGCATAATACATATATAAAGCCGGCTTGGCCTTAATGGAAACAATAGCCGTCACCCTCGGATACCAAATACCGTCTATCTCATAGCCGTTGGCGTTTTTGAAGTTATCTATATTTGAATACCACATTTATAACTTGCTGGCCGCTCTCGCTAAATTATAGCGAGGACGCTCTTGACCGACTTCTTCGTTAAAATCTCCGTTTGCTCGTCAACATACTTCAGTATGTTTCCTCGCAATACTCGATTTTGCCTTGAATTCAGTCAAGCCAGCTACGTTTTAACTAATTATTTTATATTTATATACCGCTCCCAATATTCATACAATTTTTCGGTTGCTAAAACATCGTCAAAACAATATTCGGCGATTTTCATATACTCTTTGTCTTTGAATAATTGTGCGACATCGTCTCCTGATATGCCTTTGGATTTAGGACTCTCAATACCGAATGCCCGGCACCACATATGCAAATTGCCTTTTCGCCTTACGGCGCCAAAAAAAGTAAGCCTGTCCAGCAGATCCAGATGCGTTATGGTTTTTCCGTATTGCTCTGATTCATACCTGTATGTCATAAGGTTCTTAGCCGGTTTTATTTTATGTACCGCCGAACGAATCATTAAATACGGCGCATCAAAACTGCGTCCATTGAACGTAATGAACTGATCGTAGTGGGCCGAAGCATCCCAGAAACTCTTCAGAAGGTCTTTTTCGGTTTTGTGAGGAATATATTGAACGTTATCTTTTTCTTGTTTTTCTCCGCCTCCGCCAGAACGGGCGAATGGCGGATTGCCTTCGGGATCAAGCAAATAAACCGCGCCTTTATTTGTTTCGGGATTCAATACGCCTATCGCCACCACCTGACCAGTAAGAGGGGAGAAACCCAAGCCTTCTTTAATGGCTTCAATTTCTTCCGGTGTTTCGGCGAAACGTAAAAGCAGTTCCTGCGACTTGTCATCGAGAGAATCAAATTCAACGCCGACGGTCTCAATGTCGAAAATCAAACGAGGCATCAAAGTAAGCGCAGCGGGGTAATGGTGTTGATGTATTTTTTGAATTCACCAAAATCCATTACCTTGTGCGAAGTGATGTTTCTTCGTCTGGCAATAAACTTATTTATTGAAAATTGGTTTATATTTGGATTAATAGACAAAAAGATCATATCAAAATCGGGGTTAATATAAGTTTTTTCTTTGATGTTTACACAACAAACAAAACTGTGCAAATCTTTTGGATAAAAAACATCTATTCCAAACTTATAATCCTTAGCGTAAATAAAAAAATCTGCTCTGCTTTTGTAATTATTAAATGGCTTCTGTTGATGAACAAAAATTTCTCCAAACTTGTTAACCAAAAGGGCATAGATGTCTTTCTCGAAACTTTTCCCACGCTCTCCAATAACTTTAGCAACACCAGACCTAATCTGACCCTTAGTATAATCTAGGTCTTCGTCCGGCAAACCAAGAGATTTTCTTAATTCTTTTAAACCCCCGTATATCCTCTGAATTTGTCTAGAGGAGGGTAGGAGGGGATATTCGTCAACTTCTAACGCAGAAGGATATCTACTATTTGTTTTATAGAACTCATCTAGGCCGTATTTAATTTTTTCTAAAGTCCACTTAATGAAAGGCATGAGGTATTATTAAATTAAAAGTTAATGTTTATTTTAAGATATTACCATAAATTTTAAGTTATTAAAAATAAAAAAACATCTCTTAAAATGGTGGGGGATGAGCGTAAAGGTTGTTACTTGAACGTCGCGCAATATACCTTTTCAGACGTTCCAATACTGGCTTAATTAAGGCTCTACCTTAGAAGTCCCAATATGAGCCGCAGTGTCTGCGACATTATGGATATTACAACTAAGAATATCTCTATTACTAGCACAACTATTGCTTTTATTGCCCCCCGCAAATTGTCCGAAGAAATATCTTTAGGGGTCAAAAATTGTCTTAGGTTAATATTGGGCAAACCCCGTTGAGACTCGTTAATTTTAGGGCTTGTGGGTATGCTGGTATCTATGTTTATCTTATTAAGGTTGAATGGAAAATTAAACTTGAAGGCATTCAGTACGTCTCCGGCATTGATGTCAACTCCTATACCCGCGCTATTTATGGCATCAAGTGGATTCAAATTTAACGTTTCCGCTGGGACTCGGCTGCGCACGGGTTCCTCTCCAAGACCTGCCGCAAAATTAAAATTTCCGAATATAAATACGAGTGGAATGATCAAATAATGAAGTGTGATTATTGAACCATGTTTCATGGTTTTATGACGCCCACTGCCCTACCCTGCCCTAATTATACCAGAACACATTTGGAGGTATGGTGTCAATCCTATTCGTTGTTATCTGCAAACACACGACTGATGTCCTAATTTAATAATTTTATCCAAAAAAACTTGACGAGAATAGAATAAAAGTGGACAACTCTCTCCCCCACTCGCTCCCATCAGTCGTTTTTTGTAAACAAGGTTATCTCTTGCCATAAAATGGATACCGCTTTTTTAAAGGAGAGTATGGAAAGCATATATTTAAAATCTACCACCTCCCTCATGATCCAGCCCCAAAACCCTATAACATTAAACCCGTCCTTAAAATGAGCAACGGCATACTTACCGCCCACAGGCGCTATCCAAACACTGTAGAAAGGACGGTACTCGATAAGTTGTTTGTTGCCGATCAGTCTTAATAAATTTTTAGCAACGATTTTGCCCTGGTCTACGGCAACATAAGCTAGGGCGGGGATGGGTCTGCTGGTTTTAGGATCTATAAACTCAGTATTGTCGCCTATCGCAAAAACACCAGGCCAGCCGTCCAGTTCCAAACCGTTGTTCACCTTAATCTTTTTTCCGCCAGAGGCGGACCCGCCTCTGGCGGGCTTTTCGGTTAATGGCAAGGCCAAAGTTTTTTCCAACAAATCGGGAAGACGAATACCCGCCGTCCATGTAATCAAGTCAGTATCCAAGCGTTTTCCGTTTTTTAATTTTATGTAATTACCGCCTATTTCTTCAACCGCTGCTCCTTCCAAAACCTCAACACCCAGTCGGGTAAGCCGTTTCAAAATAATGTCCCTTTCGCCAGCAGACACGGCGGGTAAAATTCTGGGTCCGGCCTCAAGAAGAATTATCCTCTCGCATCGTCCTTTAATTCCACTCTCCTTCGCTAAAGCTTCGGAGGGCAAGCACGTCTTGGCGAGCTTTTGAACGCAACGGGCAAATTCGGCGGCAATCTCGATTCCAGTAAACCCTGCTCCTATAACTGCTATTTTTATCGGCTGTGATCTTTGTCCAGCTGCAGCCTCTTTAATAAGTTCTTCTATTTTTTGGTTCAAAAGCAAGGCATCTTCCAAATTCTTGAACTGAAAAGCATACTCTTTCGCTCCCGAGATACCAAAATCAGCCGCCTGACTACCAAGCGCTATCACCAGATAATCATAGTTCAGCATTTCCCCTCCTTCTGTGGCAACTTGTTTGTTTTCTAGATCAATCGCAGAAACACCCGCTTGGACAAAATTAATTTTTTCCCCGCCGGAGGCGGGTCCGCTTCTGGCGGAAAAAATATCGGAGTAAGGAATACAGATGGTTTTCTTAAGCCGAACGGCAAATGGGTCCCTTTTCACGCCATAGGCAGAAGCCACTTCATACAAAGCCGGTACGAACAAATGGTAGCTGTTTTTATCTACCAAAGTTATTTCAGCTTGTCCGGCAAGGATCTTATTTTTTAGTTTCTTATTAAGATCCAAAGCGGCTCTAATACCGCCAAATCCACCGCCAAGTATGAGAATTTTTACCATAATTATACCCTGTTTTGTTGTTTAAACTAAAAAAGACATTATATATTGCGGTCTAAAGGTAGTCACGAGGGTTTACTGTATTATTATAGTTAAAATATAACTGACCGTTCTTTTCGTTGATATAAGTGAAGAATTCTTTGTACAGACTCAAGTGAACGTGAGAGCCGGTAGAAAACCCCGTATTACCCTCATAGCCGATTATATCGCCGGTTCTAACCTGCGTACCGACCCTGACAAATTCAAACGCGCTCATGTGTCCGTAAATACTGACCAAATCGTATGGGGGATGTTTAACAGCTACCCAATTCCCCCATCCGTCATTGGTGCCGTTAGCAATAACTTCTCCGTCGCCTATCACCTTTATCGGGCTGCCGTAACCGGAAGCCATATCAATGCCGTTGTGAATCGCACCGCCATAAGGACCACGCCGAGAACCGCATCTGGCATAAGATGTACATCCGTATCCTTGCGTGATGCGATAATCATCCTCCGGCCACTGGAAAAGTTTTATTCCCTTCTTGGGCAGATTTTTTGCTTCAACCCGAAGAATATACAAACCCCCTTGAATTATTTTGGTTTCAAGCTCTTTCATCTCCGTGAAAAACAGGGACTGCTTTATTTCCACTTCTTCCAATAGTTTCTTATATTCCGCTTCTTTGCCTTTTGTTGTCTTGAGTAAGCTGTCTTTTTCTTTTTGAGTACCTTCCAAAGACGATCTCTGTGTGACTCGTTTATAATTCAGGTTCTCAAATTCTTTTTTCTTGCCTTCCAAAGCACTTTTTTGATTTTCGTAGGCATCTTTAGTATCACGAAGGTCGCCTACCAGTGTAAGCAAACTTTCCCCCACATTCGCCGTCTGTTGTATGCGGTTTAAGAAATCCGAGATATTGGCATTTTTCATCACCGCCACAAACAAACTCTCCCTGTCTTGCTTATAAACTTCCAGCAGTAATTCCCCTATCGCGCTTTTCTGATACTCTATTCTACCTTGAGTTACCGAGATTTCATTGGTCACATTGTTTATTTCCAGCAATGTGCCGTCTATTTTTCTTGCTGTGATGTTTATCTGGGTTTTGAGATTATTTATCTGGTTCTGAAGAATAGATATTTCCTTGTTTAAAGAATCGGCTTTGGAGTGTTCGCTGGCAATGTTCTGGCGATATAATTTCGCTTGCTGTTCAAGTCGCTCAATTTCGTTCTGCAATTCAGCAATACGCTCATCGTCAGTCTGAGCAACAGCAATAGAAGATAGAAAGTAGAAAGTAGAAAGTAGAATTAATAAAAAAAGTAGTCTTCTCATTACAATTTATTGATTGCGACATCTATTCTTTTTAAAACATCCTCTCTGTTTAAGGCGGCTACCACTTCCACCGGATCGGGTGATTTTTCTTTTCCGGTCACGGCAACCCTCAAGGGCCAGTACACCAGTCCCCTGTTTCCTATTTTCTGACCCAGTTCGTCGAGCGCTTTTCTGACCTTTTCCTTATCTTCTGTTTTTTCTAATATCTTTCTCGATTCTTCCAGAGAATTTTTTACATCTTCCGGTCTGGAATCTTTCCAGATTAGCAATTCTTTTTCATACTCGGGCTCCTGCCATAAATAATCAAAATTCTTTACATCGCTTAATTTCTCCAACCTTTCAGTTACTAACGGCACGGCCGAATCGGGAATTTTTAAACCCGTCAAGCTTTTAAACTCGGTGGACGTAAGCCGGCGGATATATTGAGAATTAATCCAGTTCAGTTTGTCTACGTTGAACACCGCGCCGGATTTATGAACTTTAGACAACTCAAACTCTTCGATCATTTCCTCTTTGGTCAATAATTCCTTGCTGAATGTATAGCTCATGGCCCCAAGGAAATTCAAAAGGGCTTCGGGAAGATAATCTTTTTTAAATACCGTTACGGCCGTATCACCATGACGTTTGGACATTTTTGATCTATCTGGTGCAAGAATTAAAGGCAAATGAGCAAATACAGGAATCGACAATCCAAGAGCTTCGTAAATCAAAATATGCTTCGGAGTATTTGAAATGTGGTCCTCGCCCCTTAAAACATGGGTAATCTCCATATCAATATCATCCACGACTACGGCAAAATGATACAAAGCGTCATCAATAGAACGGCCTACGCTGAAATCGCCGAGTAAGTTTTGCTTAAACTCCACTCTCCCTCTCACTTGATCTTCAAAAGTAATTACCCGATCTGATTTTTCGTTTACCGCTAAGCGAACAATCCCACCGGATTCTCCACCTCTCTCTGAATACTTATGCTCACAGACGTGTCGCGGCGGCAGTTTCGCCATTTCTTGAGACTTTCGCTCAGCTTCAAGTTCTCCTTGGGCGTGATGACAATAAAATACTTTTTTCTCATTAAGTAATTTTTCTAAGAGTTCTCTGTATCTTGCTTGATTGTCTGTTGAATGAACGACCGGACCATCCCACCTAAGGTCAAGCCAAGTTAAAGCTTCTATGATATTTTCTTCGGATTCTTTAGTGGAGCGCTCCTTATCGGTATCTTCTATGCGCAAGTAAAATTCGCCCTTATTTTTTTTAGCAAACAACCAATTATAAAGCGCCGCTTGTGCCGTACCGACATGTAAATTACCAGTTGGCGACGGGGCTATGCGTACTTTTACTTTCATGACACAATATTACCATAAATATGTATGTCATTGAAGTCATTCCACTTACATTACTGCCTCCAAATGTACCTCAAATTTTGAGCTACTTTTTCGATCGTAAACTCCAAAAAGGCGCAATCGTAGAAATACCCCTTAACAAAAGAAAAATTAAAGCAGTGGTGATCTCCTCGAACTCTCTTGAAAAAGAAAAGTTGTCTTTGAAAAAAGTTGATTTCCAGATCAAAAAGCTGACAAAGGTTATTTATGATAACCCGCAGATAAGCGACTATCAATTAAAAATTGCCGTCTGGATCGCCAAGTATTATTACTCCCCGCTCGGCTACACGCTTAAAACGATACTCCCCCCGTTCGCTTTCAAAAAGAAGTACCCCGCACTACAACGAGCGGATGCTTTCAGCGACAAAAACCACTCGTTGAGTGACGGGGCAGGCCCCGCAAAAAAACAACTGCTTATTTATAAGACAAGGGGGTTGGCTCACCGTCTTGAACCGATAATAAAAGAGGTTGTAAGCAAGTCAAAGCAGGTCTTGATAATGGTTCCTGAAAAAACCTCCATTAATTACTTCGTTTCCGGTCTATCTAAAAAATTAAAAACATCCGTTGTTTTTTCCGGCTTATCAAACAAGGAGTTTTACGATGCATGGCAAAAGGCCCAATCAGGAGAGGCGAATATAATAATAGGGACCCGTCAAGCCCTAAATATGCCATTCAAAGATCTGGGGTTGATAATAGTGGATGACCCGCTTCACGAATTTTACAAATCCGACATGGTACCGCGATACAATGCCGTTACGCTGGCTCACAAGATCGCTGAACTGAATAACTCTCAACTCATTCTCACATCGGTCGTTCCGGGTATCGAAAATCTCTACAAGACAAAGAGAGGCGTATACAAACTGAAAAATATTGAATCGAGGCCAAAATTTGATGCGGAAATAATCGACATGGCTCAAGAAGCAAAGAACGCCAACTGGTCGCCAATCAGCAAAAAATTAAACGAAGAATTGCTCGCTTATCTTAAAGCCAAAAAAAGGGTTCTCATTTTCTCTCCCCGACGAGGTTATGCGGGGATCCTGATTTGTGAAAATTGCGGTTCGGCCGCCAAGTGTCCTCGGTGTGAAGTGGCTATGCGCACCCATCGTTCGGTTGAGATGATACTGGTTTGCCACCGCTGTGCTCTGTCAAAACCGATGCCAAAGAACTGTTCCGTATGCGGGAATTATAACTTGAAGACAGTAGGCCCGGCCGGCACCCAAAAAATTTACGATATCATAAAAATGACGCTCAACGCGGTCGGCATTAAGTCCCCCATTCTTGCCCTTGATACCGATATTGCGAAGAACGAAGTCGAGGAAGAGGAAATAATTTCTGAAATATTGAAATCAAGGCCAGCCGTGCTCATCGCTACTCAAATGGTTTTTTCTCATCGTTTCTGTTTAAATTTTGACTTGATAGCCATCGTTAATGCGGATGCGCTTACAAACATGCCGGATTTCAAATCGGAAGAAAACCTGTTCTATCAAATAGAAAAATTGGTGAATTTCCTGCCCGCCAGAGCCTTCGGCTCAGGCCGATGGCAGGCGGGTGAGCCAGGCAAAATGTTAATACAAACTTATAATCCAGAAAATAAATTGATTAAAAAGGCCGTTATGGGTGACTATATCGATTTTTATGACAAGGAACTCAAGTTTAGACAGATCCTCAACTATCCCCCATTTTTTAAACTAATTAAACTCACACTCAGACACACCGACAAAAATAAGGCATCTTATGCGGCCAAGATAGCAACGGAAAAATTTAAAATCGCAGTCACGAGAGCCAAACTGGAAGAAACTGTAAAATTAATAGAGGCCGCACCGGCATACATAGAAAGAGAAAAGGGATTGTATGTCTATAATATTTTTTTGAAGGTACGAGAGGATTATCAGGACATCAACAAGTTGCTCAAATATGCCGGCCCGGGGTGGATTGTGGATGTTGAGCCGAGGTCACTTCTCTAAAATCAATTTTCGCCCTACACTTATTACTATGGAAATAACAAAAATCCCCAATAAAATATTAGCAAAAAAAATGGAAAAAGTGGCGGTTGATGACATTAAATCAGGCCTTTATAAAGGCCTGATTTCGGATATGAGGACGGCAATGGTGGAAAATAACGGAGTTGGTTTGGCGGCGAATCAGGTTGGCAAGGATTTGAGAATTTTTGTCGTAGACAAAAAGTTGGCTGAAGAGAATAATGTGCCAGATGCTTTCATAAATCCGGAGATAACCGAATACTCCAAAGAAAGCGATGAAATGGAAGAGGGCTGTCTTTCTGTCCCTGACTACTGGGCGCAGATTAAGCGTGCTAAAAAGATAAAAATTAAATTTATTGACGAAAATGGTACTAAACAGAAAATAAAAGCTAAAGGATTTTTAGCCAGAGTATTCCAGCACGAAACAGACCACTTGAACGGCCTTACCATTAAAGAACGTACTGCAGAGGTCAGGCTGCGCACGGATCTCCTCTCCAATAAATGAAAAATAATTTAAAAGTGGTATTTTTCGGCACTCCTGTTTTCGCCGCCCCGGTCCTGAATGAGTTGGTGGATAATGGCTATAACGTCGTAGGAATTTTTGCTGGTAGTGGACCGATGGAACTTAAGGCGAATGAGTATGGGATCAGGTTGTTTAAACCAGTCTCTTTAAAAAAAGAGGAGGACGTATTCGAACAATTTAAGATCTTGGATCCGGACATTTGTATCGTAGCCGCTTATGGCAAAATAATACCTTCTCGTTATTTGAACGTGCCAAAACATGGTTTTGTTAATGTCCATCCTTCAATTCTGCCAAAGTATAGGGGCCCGTCTCCCGTCCAGACCGCCATTCTAAATGGTGACCCCGCACTACAACAAGCGGATGCCTATGGCAAAACAAACCACTCGTTGAGCGACGAGACAGGCACCGAAACCGGAGTTACTATTATGCTTATGGATGATCAAATTGATCACGGGCCCATACTTGCACAAAAAATCTACAACCTACAACCCACCATTTGCAATCTACACGCATCACAAGAACTATTTAAACTGGGAGCGAAATTGCTTGTAGAAACTTTACCGGAATACATCAGCGGAAAAATAAAGCCCGAGCCGCAAGATCACAGCCGGGCAACTTTCACAAAAATATTTTCTCGAATCGACGGCCAGATAAATTGGATCGAACCGGCAGAAAAGATATACAACAAAATTCGGGCATTAAATCCGGAACCGGGCACCTGGACCACCTGGAAGGGCAAAGTTATCAATATAACGACTTGCCTCAATTCGTTATCAAAAAATCAAGGGTCTTCAATTTTAATCTCACCGCCTTGCGACGAAAAAAAAATGGACGAAGTCGTTTACCCGCGAGTAGCGGCGGAAACACCAGGCACTGTTAAAAAAATCGGTGGCAATATCGCTGTTGCGACCGGAAAATATTATTTAGCACTTGACCTGATCCAGCTTGAGGGCAAGAAAAAAACAGACGCAAAAAGCTTTATCAACGGTCACCCTGATTTTGTTGGCTCTATTCTGGAATAAACCTTTACCGACTCTGACCGCGAATAGGCCAAATTAGAAAAATGGTGCTAAAAATGATGCCCCGTTTGAGTCTTACCAGATCCGTCGTTTTTTTGCGACAATTAGAGTAAATCCCATTCCGACCGCCACGATAAGCATCGCGGCGTTTAGCCAATCTATTGAAGCGCCTGTCTTAATAGTCAACGCGCCGGCCACTATTCCTGTAGATACACTGACACTGGCGCTGTCTTGTTTTGTGCTTACATTGCTTCCGGAAACAGACCCGACATTAATAACTGACAACTGGCTACCAGGTGCCAAGTCTCTTACGGCAACCCTGAATTTAATCTCAACACTTCTGCCCGAAGGCAAGGTTCCGAGAAATATCCCTCCATTATTCAAACCGTCGCTATCAGAAATTACTCGGCCATCAACCAAGGTCGTCCCGCTTATGTAAGTAAGTCCTTGCGGTAACGAATCAATCACACGAACATCTCTTGCTTCAAAATTGCCTGTCGATCGTATGCGCAATATAAATTCGACAATATTCCCGGGCTGGGCTGAAACAAGCTCTGATTCCAAAGAACCGGTAGTTATATTTCTGACTGTTTTACTTAAGCTCAAATCGGAAATCTCGCTTATTACAGTATTGTTACAATTTGTAACTACTACTGTTCTGGATTCCGTATCAGAACTATTGCCGTTGTTTGCGGTTATAAAATAAGTTCTGGTTTGAGCGGGACTTACTACAACGCTGCCATTACTGCCGACACTCCCAAAATCAGTTAAGGTAACACTCACAGCATTCTGGGAATTCCAAGATAATATTGTCGAGCTGCCTAAACAGATATTTGAGCTAGAAACACTTACCGAAACATCGACTTGGGTCGGTGTTGGTGTTGGAGTAGGTGTTGGCGTCGGAGTATAACAATCGTTTCGAACAGTTACCAACACTTCGTCAAAAGAAGAAACATTGTTTTGGTTTGTAACGATAATCTTGTAGTTAGTCGTTACGAAGGGGCTGAGATTAAGCTGACCAGAAGTCGGAACCGGCCCCCATCCCTGAATAAAAGCAGTTGAAGCTCCGGCAGACGACCAAAACAATGTCGTAGAATTGCCTCGGCAAATTGTTGAAGGATTGGCAATTATGGACACGGAAGGGTTAGGGATTGGTGTCGGTGTCGGAGTTGGAGTAGGTGTCGGTGTCGGAGTTGGAGTAGGCGTCGGTGTTGGCGTCGGTGTTGGCGTCGGTGTTGGAGTTGGAGTTGGGGTCGACGTTCCATAAAAACGCACCGAAGCAATGATGATACTTTGGGAATCACCGCTTAAACCCTCAAAAATAACCTGCCCTCCCTGATATGCGACGGGAGTACCGGTAATGTTGTTATATACCCTCACACCGCTAATAATCTGAGGACAGTTATCTCTTTCTGTTCTCATTCCGTCACTGCCGTTCAGGTCGGGCACGTTCCGAGCATCAACAGAAGTTCTAATCCTCATCGTTTCGTTGGGTTGAGGCGCTTGAGGATCAGCTTGGTAAAAACCGTAATGAGCTTGTATGTCAATATAATAACTACCGGCCGGAACACCAGGATTCACGGCGATACTGTCGCCTCTTTGCCCCCAGACGTTGCCGACCAAATATCCGCATTTATTTTCAACAGAGCCGGTAAAATTATTGCCGTCCAACCACCCGCTATCTATTACTGACGCCGATAAAGGTGATCCGAAAACAGCAATCGAGGCGAATAAAATAATCGACACTGTGATAAATTTTGGTTTTAAAATATTTTTCATAATATGTATTGGGGTGGTCTTAATTAGAAACTAACGATGCTGTAATTAATATCCTTTGCTCATCTGTTCCAATCGGCCAGCAAGTTCCGAGAATCAGATCATTTGTTAAATTCAGAGAGGCCAGTTCGTTTACCGAGCCTGTTATTTTATTGTCAACTGCATACGAATATTTCCTGCCGTTATAACTGACTATAATCATATCCCCCCTTGAAAGCTCCGGCAAAGAAGAAAAAATCCGTCCATACTTCTGCCAAGGAAGATTAGAGGAAGAGTGGCCGATAATCACGGTACTGCCTCCATTTCCCGGCAAACTTGAACCGGGATAAACCAACGTTCCCAATTTCAGTTGATCTAAAATAGTTTTACCGTCTGTCGAACCGCCAAAAATTATCGGGGCATTTACATTAATTTCGGGTATATATATGTAATTACCGGAAGGATTTTCGCCAGCAGAAGAGGCGCGGGCAGAGTAATTGTTAATAGCAGGATTATTGGACGTACCGCTATCATTAAAACTCCCCTGATAATACTCGGGCTTCCCCGAACCGTATAAAGCTATCAATTCGGCTGTTAATTTTTCGTACTCGGCGGTTTTTTTACTTGGGAAGATAGTATAACTTAAATTTGAAGTTAAGTCAACAATTGATCCGTAGTTAGCTAAAACAAGTAAAACTAAAAACAACGAAACCAATAACACTAGAACGTGTTTAAAAAAACCCTGCCTTTCTTTGTCCTTAAAAAATAATTGGGGATCCATATTCGTATGCATCAAACTGCGCTTTGTTAATAGGCGCAATCTGATCTGCCGTAATTCTTAATTGTCTGACCACTTGCGGAACAACATATCTTTTAATGCCGCTGTCGGATATTTGAAAGATGTCGTAGGTCAAAGGATTTTCCAAATAAACATATTGATTTCTGGGATAGAAATTGAACTCCTTTTTACTGATTACGACGACATCCTCTTTTCGATTCCCGTACGATTTAAAAACATCGTCATTCGGTATTAAACGAACCATACCGCCTTCGGTAATATAATAAATTTTATTTTTATCCCCCTTAACGCTGACCAGCTTAGTTCTGGGAAACCGGTTTAGCTCATTCCGAGTCACATTCTGAACAGCCGACAGATCAAAGCCATAATCAAAGAAAATATCAACGGTCGGAATAAAATGCTTTTGACCCTTGATTATTTCGAATATGGCCTCACCAGTATTTAAGCCGATAGTCTCTCTTATATCACTATTCGATGAAGCCTTTATTAATATCACTTCGTCCTCTGAAGCGGTCCTTTTGACCGCAATATTAGCTATAGATGCTTGTAGTATCCCGCTTCCGGCATTGTTTTCCGCTGAAGAGCTGTTCGAATTACCAACCGAATCTGACGCATCGTTAATTTCGGAACTAGGACGCTCAACATCAGCGCCAGAACGATCAACAGGACGTGAAGCGCCACAACCCAAGCCGATAGATCCCAACACGTCGCACACCAATACTTCAGGACTGCCTCCAATATCTAATGTTTGAGCAAAGACCGGTACCCCGGAAAACATAAAACCAAGCGTAAAAACGCTTAAAATTGATCTCTTAAAATACGTGTTTTTCGTAAGGTCCATATGGTAAAATCTACTATTTACAATTATACCATAAAAATTAAATTAGCGCAAGGGTTAGATTTGTGATATAATTAGGAGGAAATAACAACCTGCTTAAATATATGGCTGAATTGACTCAAAAATTAGCAAATAGCTTGAATATCAGGAAAATTCTTGTTTTTAATGCTGTTCTTTTGTTTTTTATAAAAGCGGCCTTGCCCTTAGCCGGTCCTCAATTGGCAACTATTTTGGAGGTAATAGTCCCTTTCAATTCAAGAGAAATAATAACAGAAACCAATCGAGTCAGAGCCGCTAATAATTTGATGCCCCTTGACCCTGACACCAAACTCGACCTTGCCGCTACTCAAAAATTAAACGACATGCTGGCCAAAAACTATTTCGCCCACACCAGCCCGCAAGGCGCAACACCGTGGTTTTGGATAGAAAAAAGCGGCTATAACTATTCATATGCCGGAGAAAACCTTGCGCTTGGGTTCTTAGAAGCAAGCGAAACCATATCTGCTTGGATGAACTCCCCTTCTCACCGAGCTAACATCATAAATTCAAATTACAAAAACATTGGAGTCGCCACCGGAAAAGCAAACTTAAACGGAGTAACTGGTGTTCTGATTGTTCAAATGTTCGGGAAACCCGCTACTGCTGCTGCGCCAATTGCCGCTTCTCGACCAATCCCCAAAGAATCGCCCGTTGAAACAGTATTGCTTCCATCGCCTGTTAAGACAAGTGCCAACAACAATATAGCCGGATCAGAAACACAAATCAATAATCAAAACTCCAAAACAGAACCGGTTAAACTTCAATATGTTTCGACTGATATAAACATCCCTGCCGTTTCCGTACCATCAGAATTAACAAACAATCCGCAACCGTCATTCAAGTTAAATGCCGTTTATCAAATCTACATGGCTATAACCATTGCGCTGTTAGCCGGAGTAATCATTTTGAACGGCCTAAATAGAAGAATAATTATGACGGCGGCAATAAACACATTCTTAATCTTGATTTCTGTGGTAGTTCCGCCCATTACTGTAATAGCAAAAAGTGTGATATTTTAGAGAAAGTGAAGGAAATCATACTGAATATTCAAAATTTAACGGTATCTTTTGATAATGACAAGGTCATAGACGATCTTGATTTTTCTGTAAAAAAAGGAGATGTCATCGCCATCGTTGGACCCAATGGCGCCGGCAAATCGGTTCTCTTCAGAACTCTAATGGGCCTCGTCCCCCATCTTGGTAAAATAGAATGGTCACCCGGCCTAAAAATAAGTTACGTTCCCCAAAAATTCAGCGCAGAAAAGGACTTTCCTCTTACCGCAAGGGAGTTTCTCCATCTCAAATCAAAAAATCAGGACAAGATCACCTCTGCATTAGAATCCGTGGGACTGAAAAATAAGCAGAGCGATATGCACCATATCAAACACCATCTTTTGGATCAGCGGCTGGGCTGGCTTTCCGGCGGACAACTCCAAAGAATTCTTATCGCCTGGGCAATACTTGATAATCCCGACGTATTACTGTTCGATGAGCCAACCACCGGCATTGACATTGGCGGAGAGGAGACGATATATAATCTGCTCAAAAAACTCAATGACGAAATGGCCCTAACGATACTTTTAATATCTCACGATCTCAATATCGTTTATAAATATGCGAATAGCGTTCTTTGTTTGAATAAAGAAAAAATATGTTTCGGTCCGCCAAGAGAAGTATTAGACCCGCAGGCACTGATAAAATTATACGGGGGAGAAGCGAAATTTTATAAGCACGAACACAAAAATTAGGAATTAGGTTTTAGGAATTAGAAAATTATAAATATGCATGATTTATATTTACAATTAACAATAGCTATTTTAATAGGCATCGGAGCCGGTTATCTTGGTTCGTTTATGGTTCTAAAGCGTATGTCTCTGGTCGGCGACGCTTTGTCTCATGTCGCTTTGCCGGGAATAGCTTTGGCGCTACTTTGGAACTTCAACCCGTTTTTCGGAGCGTTTGTGGTGTTATTCTTCGCAACCATGGGCATCTGGATACTTGAAAAGAAGACCGAACTACCGTCAGAAGCACTTGTGGGCATATTTTTCACCCTTAGTTTAGCAATTGGATTATTGCTTACACCAGAACCGGAGTTGTTGGAGGCACTTTTCGGAGACATATCCAAGGTGAGCAAAAACGACCTGCTTATAACCATAGGGTCAGTAGTAGTTATCATCGTTACAACATCAATCATCAACCGCGGCTTAATAATAAGCACCTTGTCTAAGGACTTGGCAAGATCAATGAATGTGTCAGTAAATAAGATTAATTTTATTTTTCTGATAATGGTGTCGTTAGTAGTCGCATTGGGTCTTAAGGTGGTTGGAACATTGCTGATGGGTTCGTTGGTAATTATTCCTGCGGCGGCGGCCAAGAATATCAGCGTTAGTATCTCGAAATACACATTCTTTGCTGGTCTTTTCGGTGCTTTGGCGTCTTTAGGAGGCATATTTGCGGCTAGATTACTTACTATTCCCGCCGGACCCTCGATCGTTCTTACGGGAGGAGTTATATTCCTGATAACTCTTGTGCTAAAGAGACGTTAGGAGTATCCTTACCAATATCTATTCTGCAACTTAACAAGAGGTAAAAATGGGGTGGAAAAATTCCGAAAGCTGTCCTAATCTTGCTTGCTTTATGGTAATTTCCGCCTGTTTGAATCTTGTCCTTTTATTCTCCCTCCTCTGGAGCGTGGACAATCTGAAAACAAGTTTGGTAAGCAATGAGGTTGTTGCTTCCATAGTCACCAACGAGGAAGACGAAAAATTCATAAAACAAGTTTCTAAAGACCTCGGACTTGAAAGCGAAGTGGTGATGATCGTAGGGCCTTATTATGTTCATAGTTTCTTCAGTCCGTCACAAAATTACCGTCTGGACAGATTGCTGTCCAGACATCCCATCGTGATTGACCCCGAAGATCCGACCCGGCGGATATTGATGAGAGAATCGATCTACATAGAACTGACAATGAAAGAAAGGCGAGCCGTCCTGACTCATGAAATGTGGCATATTTACTCTTTCATTAAAGAGGGCCGAATCACCGCTCCGAATCCCGATAAAGAAGTAGAGGCCAACAGGTTCGCCATAAAATATGTTAATCCGGATATCCTGATAAACCTGTACCGCCGATATGGCGATAGCGATCCGGAAATAAAAGCATTGATAGACGATCTGGAGAGACAAAAACTATGAAACCAGTGTCCACGCGGCTGTATGCCCTACTTGGTATTCTGGCATTTGCGACATATGTTTGGGCGATATTATACTTTCTTCCCACTCCAGTCCCTAAAGAACCGACCTACGAACAAGGACCGCATCTGGCTTCACGCGAGATACCTACTAATGAATTTGATGAGCTAATCACGGAGATAAAAAATGATATAGGATTACCGAACATAAAAGTTGTGGTCCGGGTAGGACCGTATTTTCAAGAAAGAAACTTAATCGCCGCCATTATCCTCGTCTACCAACCCACATATTACATAGTGCTGGACGAGAAATTTTTAAAAGAACTGTCTCCGGAAGAAAAGAATGCCACAATCGCTCACGAAATGGGCCACATCCTTTTTGGATCGGGATCCAATTTCGACAGAAGAGAAAGAGCAACAACAGAAATGCTTGCTGACATTTTCGCCGCCAGATATGTTGACCAAAAACACGTTTCGAGTTTGTTGGACAAAGCATACTCCGGTTACATGATCAGGAAACAACGTCTCGAAATTCTAGCGCAGGGCCAATAGCCCTGTTTTTGATTGCCTAAAATTAGTTTTTTTGATAGGATATCGGGACACTATGTCGCTAGGCGTAAACGAATTAAAACCGAAAACATTTTTCATATACGAGGGCCAGCCCTACGTCGTTTTGGAGACCCATCATTTAAAAATGCAGCAACGCCGGCCGACAGTCCAGACCAAAATGCGAAATTTAATAAACGGCAAGATTTTGGAAAGAAATTTCGCCCAATCGGATGTTTTTGAAGAAGCCGATATTGAACGCCGGAAAGTTAAATTTTTATATAATCACAAAGAACAATATTGGTTCTCTTATGAGAACGATCCGTCGAAAAGATTTTTGCTCACCGAAGAGCTCATTGGAGAAGCAACTAAATTTTTAAAAGCAAATACCGTTCTTGATGCGATTGAGTATAACAACGGAATAATAAACATAGAATTACCAGTTAAAATGGACTTTAAGGTTATAGAAGCCCCTCCCGCAATACGAGGCGACACCGCTCAGGGCGGAGTAAAACAGGTCAAAATAGAAACCGGCGCCTCGGTCAATGTGCCGTTATTCATTAATCAAGACGACATCATAAGGATAAATACGGAGACCGGAGAATATACGGAACGGGTTGAGAAAGGCAAATAGGTCGTTCAGCTGCTCAATAATCTTGATCGCTCCGCAGACCATCTCCCAACCCGTCCCAGTCCTCGCCTGCGTCATTCTCCTCACGGATAGTTCTGACAGATATAGCCAATAATCACAGGTAACCCTCTCTTGCCTCCCAGCCCCACTTTTCAAAGAAAAGAGGGGCTGGACGTTCGACCTATGATTTCAAATAAAACCCGCCCCACTCTCATAAGTTTCCTTGGCTCGCCCGCCTAAATTTTCCATTGGAAAACTTTGGCGGGCTCGTCAAGTGATAAAATTGCGATAGGCGTTGCTCGCTTGAGGCGTTTTTGAATATAGTAGCATTGAGGAGCGAAACCCCATCCCTATTTGAGGATACTTCTGTTTTGACAGGTGGAATAAAGATGGCCGGCTTCGGCTATGCTGTCTTTAAGGAACGACCCGCAGTCCTGATTGGCTTGGCCGTCCGACTACAATCGGACGCAATCGGGACGAGGGAGAAGAAATTTTTGCCGCTGGAGCAAAAATATTCTGGTTCCGAAAAGACGGATAGTCGAAGCCGGCCAAAAGAACAAGGGCTTATAGGCCGGCAAATGGAAATGGGGTTGAGCGACTATATCTCTCTTACGTTAAAATCGGTGAATGCGCTGCCGTCTTCGTTAAAATTAAACTCCCCTTCTACTTTCCTCCCTGCCAAGACGAGAGGTAACCAGTGCTTATCGTCCGCCCACATTAGATCGAAGGGTATATCGTTATGCCTGTACCATTGCGGTTTCATTTCTTCCGTCTCTACCGGCTTCCCTTCCCAATTTCTCACCACAAAAACGTGCATATGCTGAGCCCACTCCGGTTTATCTTTAAAGTGAAACTTGATATTTCCAACTTCTTCTAAGTTGTCTTCAAGCGCAGCAACTCCCACTTCCTCATTCAATTCTCTAACCGCCGCCGACTTGATACTTTCTCCTTCGTCAACTTTGCCGCCGATACCATTCCACTTGCCGATTGCCACATCAAAGCCGCTCAAACTCCGCTTTTTGGCGGCAAGCAAAATTTCATCGTCTTTCATTAAAAAACATAATGTAGTTTTTTTCATCCCGTTAGAAGTAGTGCAAAGCACCAACTGCCACTGTGCGATGCCATATACAACTGATTATTATATTATTGATGTTCTCGATTATTTGACCCGTTAGGGTTACTTCTAACGGGATTAATCGACTGAATTTTTTCTTTTCCCCTTCCTCATAAAAACGAGTAAAAGAATGGGAATAACTATCCAAAAGAATAATGCTTCTTTTGTTGAGAAATATGCGGATAAATACTCCGGCATTTTTTCTATTATCTCATCCGGTATGATATTAGTGATAACCGCCATAAGAAGCCCTATTTGCGTTAAGCTTATCACGGAAACCGATATTATAGACGAGTCCTTGAGCGCGAGACGTTTACTGGCAAAGGATTTGTTCAAAATAGCAAAAGTAAGCAAATACATCAGCATAAATACGGTTAATCTGATTGCGTATATTTCCACTTCAATAGGCAGAGCATCGTGAAGTTGTCCCAAGTACGGAAATGCCGCATCAAACGCCAGAGCCACATAAATGCCGAGCAGCGAAATAAGCGCCTTGGTCCTGCCCAAACTCAAACCGTAAATTATCAAGAAAACTAAAATTAAACCGACGAACAAAGACATCGGACTCAAATTAAGCCCCTTGCTCAGCTTGGAAAAATCAAATCCCATAATTACAGACAGAATATCGTTCATGAGTTAATTATATCACAACAAACCAATCTGTATCATGCCAATTTGCCCCCTATTTTTACAGTTGGTTTTGAAGGGGTCACAAGAACCCAGCCGGAGCCATCGGCGTTTGGAAAACCCAGAGTTAAGACTTCTGAAATAAACGGCCCAATTTGTTTTGGCGGAAAATTAACCACACAGCAAACCAGCATGCCCAGCAATTCTTCTTTGACATGAGCGCCGGCGGCTTGAACGCTTGATGTCTTAATGCCGATTTCCGATCCAAAATCGATCCTCAACTTAAACGCCGGCTTTTTTGCTTCGGGAAAATCCTGCACATCAATAATTTTCCCTAACCGAATATCTACTTTTGCAAAATCGTCGTAATTGATAATCACTTCTAAGCTGTTATTTTAATTTCAAATGTATCACAAGATCTCCGGCTTGGCCGTTCTTTGCCATATTACCGCCTTTTGGAACAATAACATTATAGCCGTTATCAATATTTTCCGGAACGAGAATGTCTAATTTTCTTCTGGCCTTGACGCGGCCTTCTCCGGAGCATTTATGGCATTTCTTTTCGGGAAACCTGCCTTTGCCGCCGCACTTAGGACAAACACCAACTCTGGTAAAATATCCGAATGCGCTTCGTGACGTCTGTCTGACTTGGCCGGCACCTTTGCAGGTTTCGCAAGTCGCCATACCATACCCTTTCTCAATACCATTCCCGCCACACTCCTTGCATTTATCCATCGCTTCAAATTCTATTGTTTTCTGTGTGCCTAGGTCGTCTTTTTTAATACCGACCTCAAGATACAGGTTCTCGCCCTTTGTTCGCCAGCTGGCGGATTCTTCTTTTTCATAGGACCGCTGAAACCCTCCGCCGAACATCCCTGAGAACATATCAAAAATATCTTCCATTCCCCCTTGTCCACCCATACCGCTGAATATGTCAGAGTAATTAAAATCTTGGCCGTTCTGATACCCGCCTTCATTGTAAGCAAATCCAAAATTGTCGTAGCTCGACTTCTTCTTCGGATCGGAAAGCACCTGATAGGCCTCGTTAACCTCCTTGAACTTCGCCTCATCTCCGCCCTTTTTATCGGGATGGTGCTGGTGGGCAAGTTTCCGGTAGGCCTTTTTTATTTCGTCTTGGGAAGCAGTACGAGGGATACCTAAAATATTGTAGTAATCTCTGTTTGCCATGTTTTTGGCTTAAAATAGTCGACTTCCGCCGCTGCGGAATTTTTCTTTTTTAAAAATCATTCAATTACCAACACTTCCGCTTTCACATCCTTCTCCTCTATTCTGACCATTCCAGTCTTTTTTAATATCCAAAATATTCCTATTCCGACTAACACACTCAACCACACGAAAATCCAGCTAAGGCCCCATAATACCAGAAACAAACCAAAAGCCAGCAACGGCGGGGCAAATTGGAAATATGGCTTAAGAAAAATATTGATTTCCCTAAATGTCTCGTTGGCTATCTGGGAAATTATGTTTTGCTTCTCTACCTCTCCCCCCTCAACTCTCGGCCCGATGGTGCTTGCAACAATGTCCCGGATAAATACTTCTGTTCCGGACGGCAGTTTTTCTGACCTTTCAATTTCTTTAGCCAATGGACTTTGGTAAGCGGCAAAAGATATCAGCACAAAAATTCCAAGAATCACACCCGTTAGTCCCCGTCTTAAAATTACTCTCGGATTAATCCTGAATCTCTCGTTGAGCTCGGAATTTATTTGGAATCTGGAGAAAAATAACAGCCCAATCAAGACAGCCACACCCAACAAATTAAGAGGGTTGAAGCCAAAGTATACAAGATAGAAAAGTCCATGAGTTGCGCCGAATGATAATGCGTGCCACTTCCTCCTGAATAGCGTAAGTCCGATAGCCAGTACGGAAGACAGAATTATAAAGTTAACCACTCCCACAGGCTCAAACTCGGGAGCAGAATTTTCAAACAAATAACTCAGATATCTCCAAAATTCCCACGATAAAACCAAGATTAAGGTGTGCCAGATTATCAGTTTTTGTTTAAATTCCAGAGTTTTCACAAAAATCTATGGTAGCTGGGAGCGGTTATTCTTTAGGATCTTCCTCCGGAATTTCATTCTCCGGATTCGGCTGGGCACTTGCCTCTTGTCCCTTGTCGCTTGGCTGTTGTTTATACAATTCTCCGCCAACCCTCTGCGCAACTTTGGACAGCTCTTCCGTCGCTTTCTTTATTTCTTCTAAGTTGTCTGACTTTAATACTTCCTTGGTCGCTTGTATCTTGTCACTTATCTCTTTCTTATCCTCTTCTTTTATTTTAGCATCATTTTCTTTCACCATCTTCTCGGTTGTGTATATCAGGGTCTCGCCAAGATTTTTCACTTCCGCCAGCTCTTTTCTTTTTGCGTCTTCTGCGGCAAATTTCTCGGCATCGGCCGTCATTCTTTTTTTCTCTTCATCGGTAAGGCCGGATGAACCCTCTATTCTGACTGACTGTTCTTTGCTGGTAGCTTTGTCCTTGGCTTTTACGTTCAATATGCCGTTGGCGTCAATGTCAAAAGACACTTCAATTTGAGGTATGCCCCGAGGAGCCGGAGGAATGCCGTCAAGGATAAATTTGCCCAGAGTTTTATTGTCATGAGCCATCGCCCTTTCTCCTTGCAAGACATGTATCTCTACTGAGGGTTGACTATCCGCCGCGGTTGAAAACGTTTGTGTTTTTGAGGTTGGAACGGTTGTATTCTTTTCTATCATTTTCGTGAACACGCCGCCGAGCGTCTCAATGCCTAAAGATAACGGCGTAACATCAAGCAACAGCACATCTCTTATCTCTCCCTGCATTATTCCTCCCTGTATCGCCGCACCCAAAGCAACAACCTCGTCGGGATTGATGTCTTTGTGCGGATCTTTGCCAAAAAGTTTCTTAACCTCTTCGACTATCAAGGGCATCCTTGTCTGGCCACCAACCAATATGACTTCGTTGATATCCGACATCTTGAATCCGGCTTCTTCAACGGTTTGTTCAGTCAGATCTATGGATTTTTTTACCAAATCGCCGACTAATTCCTCGAGTTTGGCCCGGGAAAAACTAATATTGAAATGCTTGGCCCCCGAAGCATCGGCGGTCAAAAACGGAACATTCACCTCCGTCTGCAAAGTACTGGATAATTCGTGCTTGGCTTTTTCGGCCGCATCTTTCAAACGCTGCAACGCAAGCTGGTCTTTTGAGATATCCACGCCGCTTTCTTTTTTAAATTCTTCGACAAAATAACTGATTATTCTCTGGTCGATATCATCGCCGCCCAAATGCGTATCGCCGCCGGTTGATCTGACCTCGATCGTATCGTCGCCTATCTCAAGAACTGAAATATCAAAAGTACCGCCGCCAAAATCATAGACGACTATTTTCTCGTCTTTCTTCTTGTCCAAGCCGTAAGCAAGAGCCGCCGCAGTCGGCTCGTTAATGACCCGCTTTACATTAAGACCTGCAATCTCCCCGGCATCTTTGGTCGCTTTTCTCTGGGCATCGTCAAAATATGCCGGAACGGTAATTATCGCTTCGGTAATCTTTTCGCCCAGCCGATCTTCGGCGTCATTCTTGAGTTTCTGCAACACCATGGCTGATATTTCCGCCGGCCTATACCACTTATCCCCCATTTTTATATCAACTCCGTTGTTGGCGCCTTCTTTTATTTCGTAGGGAAGAAGTTTTTTGTCATGCTGGACTTCAGTATCAGAAAATCTCCTGCCCATTAAGCGCTTGGCAGAAAAAATAGTATCTTTCGGATTGGTAACCGCTTGGCGTTTGGCGGTAACGCCAACGTAACGCTCTCCGTTCTTGCCCATAGCAGTAATAGACGGGGTGGTCCTCATCCCCTCTTTATTTTCCAGTATTCTCGGCTGACCGACCTCGACTATCGCCATCGCCGAATTAGTTGTTCCTAAATCGATTCCTAAAATCTTGCTCATTTTGTTCAAGAGCGTAGCGATTGATTACAAAATGGAGCACCCCGCTCAAATTTTGCCTTCGCTAACGCTGATAAATTATATTTTTATAAAAACTTGAAAGAATATCGCAGTCCGCGTGTCCCGAATAGGGACATACCGTTATGGGCGCAGCGGGCTGCCATCCCCAACTTGCAAAATTTGTGCTGGGGTTGCCATATTTATTTAATGATTTTTACTCTTGCCGGTCTTATGACTCGGCCGTGCATTGTATATCCGGCTCTTAATTCCTCTAACCTGTCGCCTTCCGTTCCTCCTCGCCCCTCGCCTAAATCTTCGGAAGGCACGGCGACCGCTTCATGCAACAATGGATCAAAAGCGCCTTCTACCCTAATTCTTTCTATGCCATACTTCTTCAGTAAATCCTGGAACTTCTTCAACACTTGATCTAGTCCCTCCTGAGCCGCCTGCCCGCCTAAGTTTTGTTTTACAAAATTTTGGTGGGCTCTTTCCAGGTCATCAATGATATCAATAACTTCCAGAATAACCGCTTCGTTGGCAAATTTCACAAACTCTTCCAATCGTTTTGCTTCATCTTTTTTATAATTCAGAAAATCGGCCCGTTCTCTTTTCCAATTATTCAGATATTCTTCTTTTTCAGCCACGCATTTCTCAGGTTTTTCATTCAAACCGTCCTCTGTTTTTATATTCTGTTCATCGCTCATAATTTTAAATTAAATTTATTTTTAAATTCCTCCACAAGACACTGAGCTAATCCCAAGTTCTTCTCATAATTCATTCTCATCGGCCCCACTATCGTCATCGACCCCATTTTATTTCCCGGCAAAGGATATCTGACCACGATAACCGCCTCTTCTTTAATATTTTTTATCGGATTCTCGTCGCCGATAAATATTGATATATCCGCAGAATTGATTCCAAAAAGTTCATCTTCGATTTGAGTAAATAATCTTTCAAACTGATCAAATGCACTGGCTATATTAAACACACGGTCAGATTCCCTGAATTCAGGAAACTCGAATAAACTTGAGAGTCCCGTTTTATAAAACCGATCAGTCTCATCAATTTTTGTAAAAACCATATTCTCGGACAAAACGGAAACAATATTGGCTACAATCTTATTAAGCTCTTCGGGATCATCCTTAGCTTCATTGATTGCCTTATGAATCTTATTCTTAGTCGCCTCGGGAACATAGATTCCTGGACCTGACATCAAGCTATCCACATACAACCGATAAGCCTTGGTGGTCGGAATTCGTCCGCTCGATGTGTGCAACTGCATCAGATAACCGGCTCTCTCAAGCTCATTCATTTCATGCCGCAAAGTAGCCGAACTCACGCTAAAAGGACCAGATTTTACCAGGGCTTTTGAACTTACCGGCTCAGGATTCTTAATATACTGGCCGATGACAATATTAAGTAATTTTTTTTGTCTGTCGGTAATCACGTTTCAATATTATCAAACTAGCACTCTATGGTCAAGAGTGCTAGTTTTTATTCGACAAAATAGCAAGCCGACTGTTTTGCCCACAGACTTGTTTACGTGTTAATATTGGTCAATGCCCTTGAATCTCAAAAAATTATGGAGGTCACTCGGTCCCGGTCTTATAACCGGCGCATCCGACGATGACCCTTCTGGAATTATCACGTATTCTGCCGCCGGCGCTCGTCTGGGTTTCTCTGCTGTCTGGACAATGCTCTATACTCTGCCACTTATGATAGTAATCCAGGAAATGAGCGCCCGCATCGGCATCTCATCAAGTTGCGGATTGACCGGAAACATCAAAAAATACTACTCCCGAACACTTTTGTTTTTCATTTCTACACTGATTATCGTCTCGAACACGTTCAATATAGGAGCCGATGTATACGGTATGGCATCGGCAATAAAGTTGCTGACACCCCAATCAACCACGCTTTTGTCTTGGTTAATTGTCCTATTGATACTTGTTTTAATAATCGTTCTCCCCTACAGAAAAATCGTGATGATATTCAAGTGGCTGGCGATATCGCTGTTCGCTTATGTCGTCGCCGGATTAATGGTGATAGACAACTGGCCGTTAATATTGAAACAACTTCTTATCCCGGTCCTGCCCTTCCACAAGGAAGGCATCCTGATGATCGTCGCCATTTTCGGCACAACTATTTCCCCATACCTGGCCTTTTGGCAAGCCAGCGAAGAAGCAGAAGAAAAGAAAATTCATAATAATACCGACGGAAAACCGCTCGTTTGCGAATATAGAATAGTGACAAGAAACGAATTAAGAAGAACCGCCAGCGACACGAGAATCGGTATGTTTTTCTCCAACTTCATAGGTCTCTTCATAATTGCCTTAACCGCTTCAGTACTTTTCAGCGCCGGTATAAATAATATAGAAACCGTCAAAGACGCGGCAGAAGCATTGCGTCCCTTGGCCGGCGATTATGCTTATGTTTTATTTACTCTCGGCATAATAAGCGCCGGGCTTCTCGCAATTCCCATTCTAGCCGGCTCTTCGGCTTATGTAATGTCGGAAATATTCGGATGGTCAAGTGGTTTGGATAGGCCGTTCTCAAAAGCAAAAGGGTTTTACGTCGTTATAATAATCTCGACTGTAGTCGGTATGGTAATACCTTATTTCGGCATAAGTGCCGTGAAGGCCCTTATATGGACTTCGATAATTCATGGCATAGTCGCTCCGTTCCTCATAGCAACACTCCTTCATATGGCCAACAATCCCGCAATAGTCGGTCCGAATGTAAATAAAAAAACGTCCAACGCCATAGGATATTTAACTCTTATTGTAATGTCCTTGGCTATTATAGTACTGTTTATAGCGCATACGCCTTTATTTAATTAGCAATGATAAAGATATTAAACACAATTTCCGGTAAAAAAGAGGAACTCGCGCCGATGGATAGCAAAAAAGTCAGAATGTTCGTCTGCGGACCGACAGTTTACGATTATATCCATATCGGCAATGCCAGAACTTTCGTTTTCTTTGACGTGGTCGCCAAATATCTTCGCTACGAGGGATACAAAATTGATTACATCCAGAACATCACCGACATAGACAATAAAATAATTGAACAGGCGCAAAAAGAAGGCGTGGATTCCTTGGAATATGCCAAAAAATACAGTGATATTTTTAAGGAAGATATGCTGGCGCTGGGTGTTACGTCTCCGGAATACAAGAACGCTACCGACCACATCCCTCAAGTAATCAAACAGGTCCAAACCTTATTAGACAAAGGCAACGCTTACACGATTGAAAACGACGGCATCTATTTTGATCTGTCTACTTTTCCTGACTACGGCAAACTGTCGGGCAGAACATCCGGCATGGCTGATGACGCTGTTTCGCGCATAGATGACAGCGATAAGAAACGCAATCGCGGCGACTTCGCGCTTTGGAAATTCTCTCAAAAAAGTGATCCGTCTTGGCCGGCACAATTCGGCGACGGCCGTCCTGGCTGGCATATTGAGGACACCGCCATAACCGATAAATACTTCGGCCCGCAATACGACATCCACGGCGGAGGACAAGACCTGATATTCCCCCACCACGAGGCGGAAATAACTCAACAGGAAGCGGCCTCCGGCAAGAAACCGTTCGTCAAATATTGGATGCATGTTGCTTTTGTGGTGAGTAAGGAGCAGAAAATGTCTAAATCTCTTGGCAATTTTGCGACGGTTCGCCAACTTCTGAAGAAATATCCCAAAGAAGTTCTGAGGTTTTATTTATTAAGCGGTTATTACCGCTCTCCGCTTGAATTCGGGGATAAAGCCCTGAAGCAGGCCGAAGCCGGAGTTGGCCGAATAACTGAATTTGTTCAGAAATTAAATCTTTCCGACGGAAACGGTAAAGAAAATATCGAAGAAGCTTCAACCCAATCCCAGAAACAATTTACTGAAGCGATGGATAACGATTTTAACACTCCCGATGCCCTTGGTTCAGTTTTTGAATTCATCAGAACCGCGAACCCCATGGTTAATACTAACTCCTTAGATACTAAGAGTATAAATTCAGTCAAGTTATACCTGGAAAAGGTTAATTCGATTCTTGGAATTGTTACTACAGATAAAAAAGAAATTCCCGAAGAAATACAAAAAATGATTAAGGAAAGAGAGAAATTCCGGGCAGAAAAAAACTACGAAGAATCCGATAAACTGCGGGATAAAATCCGTTCTCTCGGCTACGAAATTGAAGACACTATCTACGGACCGATAGCCACCAAACAATAAGAATATCTCATCTATACTAAAAATGTCCGGATTAAAAATCCTGACATTGAATCATACAACCAATCATGGCGTTTGGGTTTTATCCGAATCTTTGCCCCGATCACCTCTAGCAAACCAGGCGGAAAACCCGCTAACTGCAAAAAATACCCATCCCGCTATCCTTATACCTTTCAAAGAAAATTGGCCCAAATTACTCTCCTCAACAAAAGTCGCCATAATAAAGCACAGTATGGAATAGGTCATAAAACCAAAGGCAGTAAACAAATACGTCATGGGGTCATTGTCATGCCTAAGACGGTAATTAAGACTGAGCACAAAGAATATTCCGCCAAGGATTAGCAATCCCAGAAGAACATAACTCATATACTCCATACCAACCTCCGGTTTTGACGAGAACGGTTGTTTAGATACCATACAATAATTATAAAGAATTAGCAAGTATCGCGTGGTAATAATTTTCCCCACAGCTAATCCACCGAAAAACTTGATTATGTCTGAAAATAAAAGATATACTTTATTATTGTTAAGTTGCGAATTATGAATTGCGAATTTTAAAAATCCGTAATCCGTAATCCGTAATCCGTAATGGAACTAATTGATAAAAACAAACTTCCCCCGCAGAATATAGACGCCGAAAAATCTTTGCTCGGCGCTCTTTTGGTGGACCGCGAAGCGATAAATAAGATCGCCGACTTTTTAAGGCCGGAGGATTTCTATAACAAGGCCCATCAAAATATCTACAAGGCCATTTTTGCTTTGTTTGAAAGAAGAGAACCCATAGACCTTTTGAGCATCTCCAACAAACTTGAAGAGGTGAAGTTATTGGATGATGTCGGAGGCATCAGCTACATTTCGTCCTTGGCCGCATCAGTTCCGACCTCGGCTCACGTAAATTCGTATGCGAAGATGGTTCAAAAGAAAAAAATACTCCGCGACCTGATAGACACCGCCCATCACATTATCGGCCTTGGTCATCAGGAAGATGACGACGTAGAGAATTTGCTGGATGAAGCGGAGAAAAGATTATTCGCCATCTCCAGCGGATCTCTGACTAAAACCTTCTTGCCGCTGGACAAGTTTGTCCTTGACGAAGCAATGAACAGAATCACGAGCCAGCATGATGAAATACGCGGCTGTCGAACAAATTTTCCTGAATTGGACGACACTCTTGGCGGACTTCAGAGATCAGACTTGATAATACTTGCGGCAAGACCATCCGTCGGTAAGACCGCGTTCGCGCTTAATGTAGCCCTAAACGTAGCGAAACAAAATATTCCTGTCGGCATATTCAGTATGGAAATGTCGCTTGATCAGATAATAGACAGGTTTTTGGCGTTGGAGTCAGGAGTTAGTTTGCATCATCTCAGAACCGGAAAACTGGGCGATGGACTTCAAGACGTGGCAGGCGCCTGTGAGACACTGCGTTCTTTGCCTATTTACGTAGACGATACGCCGTCTCCGAATATTCTTCAAATGAGATCGATGGCAAGACGCCTTCAGGCCGAACACGGATTAGAACTGCTCATAGTTGACTACCTTCAGTTAATGTCTTCAAGAAGAAATTATGAAAGTGAGGTTCAGCAGGTTACAGAAATATCCAGAGGGCTAAAGGGGCTCGCCAAAGAACTGAACATACCTATTATAGCCGTATCGCAGTTATCTCGTTCAGTGGAACAGCGAGAAGGTCATAAACCGCGACTGTCAGACTTGAGGTCATCCGGATCAATTGAGCAAGACGCGGATTTAGTAATGTTTATACATCGGGACGACAAAAACAATTTTGAAAAAGCTAAAAAAGAAAACAAGCTAAACCAAGCCCAAGTGGTAATTGCCAAACACCGTAACGGCCCTACTGGCCAGATTGACTTCTATGTTGACCCCACCAGTTTAAGATTCAAAACAAGCGATAGGTTCCACACGGATGAATACTTAATGGGAGAAGTAATATAAATTAGCAATTAGCAACTAGCCATTAGCCACTAGTGGTAAAACGCAATGAACACTAAATTTCAACAACTAGTCAAACTCTTCCAGCGTCTCCCCGGTGTTGGCCCGAGACAGGCCGCCCGTTTTGTTATTGCGTTGATTGAACAGCCGGAAGAGAGTCTTAGAGAGTTGGGGGAATCAATAAACAACCTTAAACGAGATGTGAGTTTTTGTAATGAGTGCTTCAATATCTCCGACAACTCTCATTGTCATATCTGCCATGATATGAAAAGAGACAGAGCCAAATTAATGATTGTTGAAAAAATAACCGACCTTGAATCCGTAGAAAAAACGGGATTATACAAAGGCCTTTATCATGTTCTTGGCGGAGCCATAAATCCTTTGGACAAAATAAACCCTGCAAATCTCAGAATAAAGGAGTTGGAAAAGAGATTGGGCGAAATGGCCGAGAGCAACGATATTGAGCTCATCATAGCTACCAACCCCAACACGCCCGGTGAAACAACCGCATTGTATTTAAGAGAGCTCTTTGCCTCCGCCAGTTGGCGGAAAAAAAGCGTGTCGATCACGCGTCTTGGCCGAGGCCTCTCCTCCGGCTCACATTTGGAATATGCGGACGAGATCACACTAAAGAACGCACTTGAGTATAGAAAATAGAGAGCTAATTAGCTCTCTATTTTTAAAATTTGAATCTTGGTAAATGGTTGTCTATGACCTTTCTTTTTATGCTGACGGGTTTTAGATTTATATCTAAAAACCATCTTCTTTTTGCCCTTACCTTCTTCTAAAACCTTGGCCACTACCTTCGCCCCGGGAACGATCGGCTTGCCAACCTTAACTTCCCCATTTGCCACCAGCAGAACCTTATCAAATTCAACATTGTCTCTTGTCTCTTTTCCCTTGTCTCTTGTCAGTTTTTCTACCGTCAAAATATCGCCTTCGGCGACTTTATATTGTTTCCCTCCCGTTTTGATGATTGCAAACATAATAGATTAAACGACTTTTATATACTATCAGAATTAAAAAAATAGTCAACCAAAAACCGGCCCTGTTAGCTGCCGGCTGTCATGCGATTGGCCTTAATAAAGTTTTCGGTATCAACCCTGCCCTGCTCAATGGTTCTGATAATTCTTGCCCTATCAGTATCCAGTCTGTGTAAAAGTGGTGTTCGGCTGGGCCTGATAACCTTTTCGATGTCTACGCGGCTATCATGAGCATTACTGACAATAGCAATAACCTGGTCAAAAGGCTCCAGCATTTTGTGTAATAGATTCCTGAAATCAACCGCAGACGCCATGCATCCATCAACATATCTTTTTCCATGAATAGTTACTGTTTTAGGATAGAGCATCGGCAAAGCACACGCAGCCTTCATCAGATTAAAAATATCATGATCTTTAAAATTTATCACAGCCGGTTGTCTTGTCTGATAATCGGCTACAAAAACAAAACAATTAATGCCTGAACGATTAAGACAGTCAATGTCCAGTAATGACTTGTCGGACTGAAACAGATCGGTTAGATAATCGAGGTCAAGAATCGGTCTGCCTCTTATCGGATTGGCGTAATTAATGAGTTGCCGGCCATGAACATACTCTCTCCAGGTATTTTCCATAACATCAATCTGTCCGGACGCGAAGAATGCCTGTTCAAAAATGCCGACGGAAGTGGAAAAAATCGTATCGAAATATTCTGGTCCGAGAAGATGATATATAGACTTCAATGCTCCGACAAAAAATGCCCCCCTCATTGTCCCGCCCTGAATAATAAGGGCTCTTTTTTGAGCCATTCAACCCCTGATCATTAAAAGAACTACGAATATTAAAGCTGATTTTTAAAAATTAGTCCACGCTACATATCCAAATAAAACAATTAAAAAGAAATTTATGGGTATTTTATTAAAAACCGCTAGGATTAACGATTCGTTGTGTTTAATATGGTTTTCTGGTAAATTAGAACCTGAGAAAATCGTTCTTTTGGGAGAGAAAAAATGTCAGTTAAGGCCTCAAGCTATGCGCTGAATGTTTGCTGTAAAAAGCATCCTGATTATAGAGGTACCAGAAAACCGAAAAATTGCGACAGCTGTGCCTTGTTGTATGTTCTTTTACACCAGCACGCCAAAGACGGATCCGATAAGTTAGGGAATCTCAATCCTTATGCTTACTTCCTGAATGTCGATTTGCAACAAGCTTGCGAAGGTTTGTTAGTAAAACCAGAGCTTGTTCCGTCAAAATTAGAGTTTACTAAAAAATCAAATACCGAAAGAAAGCATTACGTTGGATGTCCGCAACACAATCTGAAACCAGGTCAACTTGCTGAATCTTGCATATGTGCTTTGGCAAGTAGAACATAATCAAAAGACCATCATGGTCTTTTTTGTTACAAAAAAGGGACGCCGAAGCGTCCCCGAGAGCTTGGTCAGTGCTCTCAAAAGTTGAACCTGACCCCTGCGACACCCATGTTGTCGCGACGGCATAGGTTCCCCAAAGGGCGACCTTGCCAAACTTCTTTTCGGCGTAGGGTCCGGTTCCGAAGAACCGGCGACTCTCAATGCCGACAGCTATGGTTTCGGTTGCCTGGAACTTGCCCAAGTACCTATACCAATAACCGCTGCCGCCATTCTCGTGAATAGACAAGAGCGCCCATCGCCCCTTGCCCAACCACACGCTTGCTCCTTGCCGAAGCGGATCATCGGCGGTCTCAATGCCAAGACTGCCTGAAACCTCGATCCATTTCACGGGAGTATAGGTGAGACCGACCAAGGCCTCGCTCCACCCCTTGGAAGTGAGTGTCCAAGCGGACCAGTCAAGCCCGCCTTTCAGCGGCCCGCGAGCATACACGTTGAGCTGAGGCTTGACACTCTCCTCGCTCACCGTATTCCACGACTCAACAAATCCGGAAACTTGCTGAGCCTGTGCGGTAGTGGCCGTAGAAGCCAGGATGACTACCACTAGGAAAATCCTCATTCTCATTGTGTTGCCCTCCCCTCCTTGTTTAAGAACTCGAAGTCTATCGTATGCTTAAATATATCATATTTTTAGACAAAAGTCAATCAAAACGTCAAGAGTACCGTAAGTCGAGATAAAACTTTATCAGCGAACCCTTGCTGTGCCCTCCGAAGCTTTCTTGTCCTTCGAAGTTTTAACGAAGGAGGAATGCGAAGGAGGGTTAATTCCGAATTCTTACGCATTTAGTCACTAATGTTGGAAATGATGGTTTACCCCGAAGCAAAGTCGAAGTGCGTGTTGATAAATCATTGACTTTTCATAAGCCACATGATACATTTAAAGCCTATACGGCTTCGGCCTCGAAACACCTGCAAGGGTGTTTCTGACTATTTAACCCTGCAAAGCTTGATAAATGCCTCTGTTAGCTTTTGATATTGACCTTCATCTAATACCCCTATTTTCTGATAAAGTCTCTTGGCATCAGCCAAGCGCAATTGGGAGAGGACAGCAGTTCTCTTTACGCCGTCTTCGAGATTAACAGGAAACCAATACTTACCAGTTTTAACTTTGGTGGTTAAGGGAATAGCCCAAAATGTCTCATTATTAAATTTCTTAAAAACTAAAACCGGACGGGCAAAATTAAATCCTTTGCCATCCTGCTCAAATCCGATATTTAAACCTAGAGAGCACCACCATACTTCACGCTCATGAAAAAATACCCTAGAACCCCTATCGTGAAGGTTGGCTTTCTTATCATGCCATTTATTAAAATCTTTATTCATCTTTGGTATTAAAACAAAATCTGGTAAAAATTACCAGATTAATTCATAAATAAACACATCCCCGTTAAGGTTACCTTAACTCGGTTTCTATTTGAGGAGGAAGCTGAGCAGAACTTCTTTTCTCACCATTTGGCGATAATTTAAAAGATCCATTGTTGTTCAAAACTATCAAATCCTGTTGCACAAGATACTGTAGCAACTCATCTTTTTCTAGTTCATCAGATGCCGCAAGATCCACAAAGCCACATAAAAATCCTGATTTACTCTCGGCATCTGCAAGTTTCTGAAGCACATCATTTAAAAACCGTTCCCCGTCCTTGCCAAGTAAAAATGTCGCCCTCGTTACTGCATCGGCTTGCATTCGTAATTCAAAACTACGTGTTTCCTGATCTATGTTTCTTTTTTCACTCATCTTAATGCCTCCTGCTATTTTTTGAATCGACTACGGGTTAATTGTAATCGATAGTATTGGCTGAGTCAACGCTCCTTTCGGTCAAAAGTCTTCCCCTCCCCTTGCTTGCTCCGCCGTAGTTTTAACGAAGGCGAGCTTAGCGCTTCGAAGCTTTAGCACAGTAGGTAGCACATTGATTTCCCTGAACTTGTCGAAGGGGAAAACTTTGTTCGGTCAAATTTATGGGTATTTTATTAAAAACCGCTAGAATTAACAGTTTATTAAAAACAAAAACCGCTAGAGGTCTTTCGACGTAACGGTCAAACAGTTGGTCTGCTCAGTCCTTTTTCATTGAGTACAACTCACTTCGCTACCGTGAGCAGTTTGGGTGGAATCGCCTCACAAGGAACAGTTGCGATAGACTCTCTGATATTATTCACGCCATGCACATGATATGCAAAACAGAGACCGGTGCGATCATCCTTGATATACAGGATAGTGTCAATGACATTCTTGGTAATTGCCCGAAGTTGTTGTGCTCGCAGACTCTCTTCCTGTGCGCGAACTGCTTCCGACTTCTCGCACCCAGTAGCGAAGAACGCAAGAACAACAACGCTCGTCACTGCAAGAATTTGCTCCTTCATGGGTTGTCCTCCTTCCTTTCGGTTTGGAATGTGCGACTGAGTCAACATGACCCAATCCTGGGTACTAGTATAGTATATGGTATTAATTTGTCAAGCCCAACAAAAAACCAGCATTTCTGCTGTTCTTTCGGTCAAAAGTCTTCCCCTCCCCTTGCATTGCTCCGCCGTAGCCTTGGCATAGGCGAGGCCCCTCCGAAAAAGATGTTTTAGGAAAACAAAAATATATGAAGTAAAGCCTTAATTCCTTGGTCATTTCATTCTGACCATTCTCCTTGAGCAGGGTACAAGTCTCTAGGGTGGGACACCATTGGAGAGACAATCCTCAAATGGAAGCATACATTCCAGACTTTTAATTTCAGTATAGCGGGTTCTTAAAAACGATGAAGCCCACGACGACCTTGTGGGGTTCATCGCGGGCTAGAGTCAGGGAACCAGAATGGCTCCGACAGGGAACTGCTCCTGCTCCTCTTCGGGAATGACCACGAAGGTCAGGCTGGTGGCTCGGTCGCCACCCATACGCTGTGCCGCCCTCTGTCCCAGTTCAACCTGGGTTTCAGAATGAACGGCAATCTTGGTCGGCCTTCCACTCTCGAGAGCATTTTTCACACCAGCAGCCAGAAGTTGTAAACTCATCGGTCACCTCCTTGGGGTAATTAACCACAATTTAATTATACTATATTTCTATGATATATGTCAAATTCGCAGAGTATTCTTGAAATAGTTCGAACTCATTTCGCCGCCAAGGGCGGTGATGACCGAACCACCACCCCCTCCGAAAATTCTGAATCGGGTCTGTTGCAGGGATGACAATTTCAAGTTTTTAATTCAGATTGAATTATTGAAATTCTAACGAATTTCAGTCTTGGCGGCAAATTCTTTAAAAAAAGACGCAAGATTGCTCTTGCGTCGAGATGAACGAAACTCCTAGTCAAACTATCTATTTCTCGTTAAGCGGAAGATTGACCTGAACCGGCCAGTCACTCTCTCTGACCGTTACGAGCGCGTAAAGCACATGATAATCCATAAGGTTCTGAACTTGTGCTGTACCCAAACCTGACCATGGTCGCCACCGGAATTTAATCGTTGGCGTCGTCGCTTTTTCATCAAGCTTGACTCGAATTTTTTCTAGTGGGAGCGACGACAGAGCATAAGTGCCGTCATTCATTTCCCAAGCGAACTTTACCAACACATTTGTTGTCGTCCCTCCGCTAAGCGCACCAACAAAAAGAAAGAAGCCACCGGAAATATAGGAATTGGTCTCTGTTCGTTCTACCATTTTGCGTAGCTTGTGCTCACCTTGCAAGATTTGCTCCGCTTGCGACGGTGGTTGTGGTAATTGCTCACAGGCAACCATGAAAAACCCAGATAGCAAAGCGAGGCCTACACTGATTCTCTTCATTTCCGGTCTCCTTTTTCTATTTTCAGGGTACAAGTTGATACCTCAACAAGTGTACAGTATATGTATTTAAATGTCAAATTTTCGTAGAAGAACAAAAAAGACCCTACCTGGATCTTACAAAAATGAAAATTTTCTTTTATTTCTATAATCCGAACCGATATTTCTAACAGATTCTTTGGCAGCGTGGACTGGACGAAGTTAGAACCCATTTAATGCAATTAACTGGGTATTCTCCGTTCGCCATTGTTAGGAGCTGGTAATAATTTATTTCTTAACTCCCAGGATAAAAGCCCTATCAAATTTCTTATTTAAACAGGTAGCCTTAAAGCCAACTTCTTGGAGCCAAGATATATGCTCTTCTGGAGTTCCTGGATAATCACCTTTCTGTTCAATATCCTTCTTGTATCCTTCAAAGGGCTTATTAAACATTTTTTCATAAATAGCTTTGTAGGACTGCTCAAAGGTTTGAACATCAAGAGCAATTCTGTCTATGAATAAGAAACTACCTCCTGACCCTAGAGTATTGTATACAAATTGGAAAATCTTTTTCTGTTGGTCGTGTGTCAGATGATGCAGAGCTTGAACGCTAATGACATATTGGTAATTTCCTTTTGGCAACTCAAGAGCTTCTATGTCTTCCAGGCTATGATTTATGACGGTTAGCTTTGAGAATTTATCGCCTAATCTTTTCTTTGATAATTCTATCATCACATCTGAATTATCAGTCCCGACTATATTGGCATCTGGTATTTGTGCGTATAGCATTTCTTCTACCTGCCCAGAGCCATAACCTAAATCAAGAATATATTTATCCGAAGAATAGCCATCAGAAATAATAGAAATGAGCATATCTAAATGCTCTTTTCTGACTGGGTGTTTTGCCGCACCGCCGTTATCCCAATCCTCGGCAAAATCTTTGTTTGACCATTCATCTGGCATAGAAATTAAATTACAGGTTCTAACGTCCCTTAGCTATCACCTCAAAAGATACCATAAATACTAGCTTCCTAAAAGTGCAGCCCCGACGGGATTTGAACCCGTGTTTCTTGGATGAGAACCAAGTGTCCTAGACCGGGCTAGACGACAGGGCCATAAAACTACTT